>TARA_R110000850_G_scaffold250365_1_pt1 | contig 87822 bp, 91 predicted proteins | sample TARA_R110000850 | Tara Oceans TARA_R110000850 (sample SAMEA4397586) | marine metagenome | biome: Polar Biome; feature: [SRF] surface water layer (ENVO:00010504); material: water (ENVO:00002006), including particulate matter (ENVO:01000060) such as... | depth 5 m | reverse complement strand
CGAAGGCTCATTAAACCGGTGTTGCAACGACCCCTTGAACTCGGGTTGAGAACCCCTGTCGCTGTGGTGGACCAGGCCGCCAGTTTGTTCAGGCTGATGGTCATACAACGCCTGTTCCAGTGCATCGAGCACGAAGTCGGTATGCATGGAACTACTGACGCGCCAGCCCACGATACGGCGGGCAAACACGTCAATCAAAAACGCCACATACAGCCACCCTTGCCAGGTCGACACGTAGGTGAAATCAGACTCCCACAGCTGATTGGGGCGGTCGGCCTTGAAGTGCCGATTCACGTGGTCCAGTGGACATGGTGCAGACGTATCGGGCACCGTGGTACGCATCGACTTGCCGCGCCTTGCGCCTTGAATACCAAGTCGTCGCATCAGCCGCTCAACCGTGCAACGTGCTACGGCTTGTTCTTCGCGGTGAAGCTGACGCCAAACCTTGTCAGCGCCGTAAACCCTCATATTCTTCTCCCAAACCCGGTGAGTCTCGGGCATCAGAACTGCATCTCGCTTGGCACGGGCACACAGCAGTTCTGGATTCCTTTGTTGTGCGGCATAGCGCCGGTAGCCTGACGGGGCAATCTGCAAGACCTTGCAAAGTGGCTCGACCCCGTAAGCATCACGGTGCTCATCAATAAATCGCCGGATTACTTCAATCGGCGGTCGAGCTCCGCCTGGGCGAAAAAAGCGCTCGCAAGCTTGAGAATCTCGTTGGCTCGACGTAACTCCTTGACCTCACGTTCGAGCTCCTTGACGCGTTCACGTTCGGCGCTGGTGACGCCATCGCGTGTGCCGGTATCGTCCTCGTGCTTGCGAACCCAATCGTTCAGCGTTTGCGGCACGCAGCCAATCTTGGGTGCTATGGACTCGATGGTGGCCCACAACGATGGGTACTCACCACGATGCTCAAGCACCATACGTACAGCGCGCTCACGCACCTCGGGGGAAAATTTGTTTTGCTTCTTCATGGCTCCATTCTCTCAGATGTTGGGGCCTCCACAAATCCCGGGGCGCTTCAACTACCCTAGCGATCACTCATACTTGCAGACTTTGTATACACACCAGGAGTCCTTTTCCCCTCCTGTCCAAACGCCAACTTGTTTGACAGGTCCAGCCGGGATCGGAAAAACATCGCTTTTGCAAGCACTTGGACGATTGTTGCCGCCCCCGATCGAGCTTGAACCCGCTCCCAATCATGGGCCGGTCCTCTTCACATCTCACTGGTCCATTGAAGTACGTCAACGTGTCAACGCAAATTCGTTATTACAACAACTTGTTCTCCCCTTAGAGGAGCGAAGTGCGAGACCGCGCAACCTTGGCGCTTTGGCTGCAAAATTGGCCCACCGCGCCGGCGTTGCCCTCTTTCTGGTAGACGAGCTGCAGTTTCTTACTCAAAGCGGCACAGCCAATACCTTGATCACAAAACTATTGTACGAGCTCAGTTATGTCGGGATCCCCTTGGTGTACGTAGCGAACTACAGCATGTGCAAGTTGTTGCAAAAGCGTCCAGAACAAGACCGACAAAGATTGTTGGCAAACCCAATTGTTATGCTACCCACGCAGCCCGACTCACAGGACTGGATGGCGTACCTGCGTGCAATTCAAAAGGTACTTGGTACAACGCTACAAATCGACGTGCTACAAGAGCGTGGAACAATTTATTACCTGAGCGCCGGGCTGAAACGCCTGGTGAAACAGTTACTCAGACGTGCCTACGAACTTGCCTGGCACACTGGCAGGCGTTACGTCACCATCGCTGATCTGCATGATGCATACAACGACACACCCTATGCCATCAGCCGCCAGCAAGTGGAAGCCATGCTTTCGCCGCACTCCAAGCGATCCAGCGAATATGTATGCCCGTTTCCTCTTCCCAGAGTAGCGGCACAAGCACTGGCGCAACAGCAGGAAGAGCGTAAGAGAATAAAAATTCTAAACGACATTCAAGTCAGTGCTCTGACGACAACAGAACGAGATAACCTTCCAACTGAGTTAACGACCCCGCGCCAGGCAAAGCCTTCCCGCCCAAAACGGCCCAAGCTTTCCGCTCAAGAACTGAGAAAAACACACGAGTATCGACTTAATACTGGCCAAATACCAAGCAAATGAGGGGAGTTAAGAATGCGCCTTAGTAACGGAAATTTCGGTCATAACTGGCCTTTACCCATCACCCAGTGGTTTGACGACGAGCTGTTCTATAGTCTTTGCTGTCGTTTTCATTACATCGCAGGTAATCGACTCTCTGGCCACACTGCCAAACAACTCTTTGGTCACGCGCGGCACGGCACACAGCACGATTTTCCATCCAACCTGGATACCTTTGTGCAACGTACAAGTGGCGTGTTTGGAGATACCCCAAAGCACATCATTTTGCAGCACACGATCTTGCCGTTCTACTTACCCTGGGTTAGTTGCTCGCTAGGCACAGAGCTTCTTGACCAATTAAGTCGTGGCCAGGCTGCGCGAATCAAAAGCCTTTTGGGCCTACCCTCAAGCCGTCTGCGAGCCAACCACCCGCTTCGCGCATGCCCGGAATGTATGCATGAAGACAAGCAACGGACGGGTACCGCCTATTGGCGCCTGACACATCAGCTACCAGGCGTAAGAGTCTGCCCAACTCACAAGGTGCTACTTTGGCAGTTTAATGAGAAAACCAATGCCGTGCGCCGGTTCGATTGGCTCCTGCCTCGCAATGATGCTTTCTATCCTGTAGCGTACACACTGACTACACACTGCCAACTTTGGCTCGATAGACTGGCTCAAGCCGCGATCGAGATCTTCAAGCTGGCGCCCAACATACATATTGACCTTAATACGGTACAAACCGCCTACCGCACCGCCCTTGACGAGCAAGCGATGTTGCGTGGCCGCCACCAGATAGCGTTAGGTACCGTCTGCCAGCGGTACCTTGCGTTTACTCGATCCTGCCGCTGGCAAGAATTAGGGATCATGCCGCCAGCCCAGGAGCGCAGTACGACCTTCATGCTCAGTCGTTTGCTGACGCGTCAGCCATGCAGCACAAACCCACTTCATCACCTGCCACTGATTTTGTGGCTTTTCGGTGACTGGCCTACGTTCTGGGCGGCCTATAAGCACGCCCAAGCACCCGCGAGTGTGACACCTGTTCACCCCCGGACATCGTCAGACATACCCGACACTCAAGCGCAACGCCTTACTCAACTCGTTGTCGTTCAAGGCCTGTCGGTCAGCGCAGCAGCGCAGCAACTGGGCATAGCCGTGCAAACATGTCAGTCTTGGGCTGCCGCTTGCGGTATCCGCTTACAAAAACGCCCAAAAAGTAACCTCGAGCGCATCGCGGCTATCGTGAAAGACCTTCGTCAAGGCATGGAGCAAAAAGCCACTGCACACAAACATGGGGTGTCCAGCTCGACTATTTCCAGACTGTTACTCACCGAGCCGGGATTACACATACGCTGGGAAAAAGCGCGCCGCGCCCTAGCACAAAAGCGGGCTCAGTCACGCTGGTTACGTGCCATGACTAAGCACCCAAACGCGACCGCAAAGCAGCTTCGTGAGATCGAGCCAGCAAGTTACGCCTGGCTCTATAGAAATGATCGCGCGTGGCTACAAAGTAAATTGAGAAAGCTCGCAAAGCATAGCGTCGACCGCAGCACAAGCGTCGATTGGGCAAAACGCGATGAGAAGCTACATGGACAAGTACAGCAACTTTATCAGCAGCTTCAACGTGATGGCGAACTATTTCCCATCACCGTGCAGCAAATTTACAAAAGCACTCCAAACATCAAGCCCGCTCTTTCAAGCCTGAATCGCCTCCCCCAAACTCGTGAATTACTCACTCAAATTCGAAAACGCTCCTACCGGACATCCAAATGTTGATATCTTCGCCCTTCCCTGACGAACTGGCACTAGGTCACCTTTATCGCTTAATTAGGCTAAACGACACCTACCAGGCAAACAAAAGCACAAACCAGAGCCAACTTGCAAAATGGATAGCAAATATGAGGCCAACAGTAACAACCGCCCACCGCCGAAGAGCTCCAATTAATCATATGTTGGCCAACTCACTGGGCGTCAGCGTCGCCTCATACCGATACAATCACTCATTGTGTTTTTTCGATAAAAGATGGAGACACCTCTCCAGTCAAGACCCCACAGTTGATATCAAATTGGGGGCCTTTTCGCCACCCGCATTTACTAAAGTGGCACCGAACAATGAAAGCCCTTACAAGCTTTGTCGTCTGTGTCGTCAAGAAGACATCACTGCCTACGGCATGACGTACTGGCATCGAATACATCAAGTGCCAGGCATCGACATATGCCCACACCACTTGACCCCCCTTCAACACCACACCGAAAGCGATGTCATCAACAATCCCAACCCCTTCGCGCTTAATGGGCCACTTGTAGCCGCAGAGCTCGTGCAGGCAGCACATCACCCCATATTAGAACGCTACCGAACCCTAGCCGCGCTTACATTGAGTTTTGGCGAAGGAATCGAACTATTTGGGGTGCGCAATCACGTGCGTGACATCGCGCGTGAGCGTGGTACGATCATCGGCGTTGCATGGTACCACCCAAACACAAGCTACTTGGCACACTATCTAGCGGACAAACAGTTACCACCGGCCTGGCTGGGACACCACATTGACCCAAAGACAGATGTTCAATCGAACGCATGGAAAAACCCCGGAGTCAAAGAGCATGCCAGAGAACTAAGGCGCTTGCCAGATGTCCATCTCTTTCATCCTGGGTACCTATTGCTTGTCATGGCAGCAATGTTCACTACACCCAAAGCGGCCGAGATCCTGTTAGGGCATAACCCAAAAACGGCGATTAACAGTCTTAGGCTTGGGCAACCAAACGCCAAAATTTTCAAGCAAGAAAAGTGATCCCGGCTCGTTTCTTCCCGTTTATTCCTTTAAAACCAGGGTCAAGGACGATGAAAAATTGCAATCACCTCTGAAACCGTGTTATAAATCAAATAACGCTTCAGCTAGCCTGATGCGTTACCTATCTATGAGCGGTTGGGGGTTAAAGTATCAGATGCAATTAATTTTGTATTGGTTTACGGCCTTTCCCGATTTGAAGGCGTCAGCTTGATGATTGGGGGTTAATGAAATAGCAGCCTAGTGATTCCCTTGTGGAGTTGCTTATCGAAAACGCCTTTCCCAGCGCAAGCTGGGGGTTAAAAGAAGTTTTTCGTAGCCCAGGTTGGCTATATTTGTTTTTCCCTCTGCGATTAGAAAGGTAATGTGCCCGGTGAGTTTTCTCACTGGGCACATTTTTTTGTGCTTGCCTGTTAAAGAATGTTGCTCCCCTGCCGCTTAGTGATGTCCCCTAATGAGGATGACAACTCCGCGCTCATCAAAGCCCGTCTTAAGCTTGCGGCAGCCGCTTAAAGCGAACCCACTTCCTGTTGCCAAAAACTTGATCACTAACCAAAATAATTGTGATTTTTTATGACTTCGCGCACACCAGATTTAAAGCTAATTTATATGGAACGCATGGTAAACTTAACGGTTATTTGGAATACTTCGCCCCATGATACAAAGCGAGCCACCCGACATGAATCAACCTGAAAGTGAAATTCTCACGCTGGGCGAAGTGGCGGCCGAAAAACGATAACAGCTTGGCAGTCCTTCGTCTCGCTGGCGGGCTATGCGCCTATGAATGCCGTAGAAATTGAACAAGCCATTACACACCTTGCGGAGCAACCCTTTGACCCCGCAGAGTTCCCCTATGCTTTCCTTGACGCTTTTGGCAACAAAGCGACGACCATCAAGCGCCTGCGCGCCGGGGCGTCAAACAAATCCGACCTTGGCGGTGTTCTCCAGACCAGCAACATCCACATCCTGACTTGCAATGAAGGGCAAGTAACGCAGACACTGGCCGCGCTCAAAGCCAGCCCCGCGACAGGAAAGGCCAAAGCGAAGTTTATCCTGGCCACAGACGGCAAAGACTTCGAAGCCGAAGACCTTGCCAGCGGTGAGACCGTCGCCTGTGGCTTCAAAGATTTTCCCGACCACTTCGGGTTCTTCCTGCCGCTGGCAGGTATCAGCACAGTTCGCCAAATCAGCGAAAACGCCTTCGACATCCGCGCTACCAGCCGCCTGAACCGTTTGTATGTCGAACTGCTAAAAGACAATCCTGAATGGGGTACGGCTAAGCGTCGCCATGACATGAACAAGTTCATGGCACGGCTGATCTTTTGTTTCTTCGCCGAGGACACCGACATCTTTATCGGCAAAGGACGCTTCACCGACACCATCGCGCAGATGAGTGAGCGCGACGCCTCCAATACGCACGATGTCATCGCTACACTGTTTCGTGCGATGAACACCAAGCGCGAGGAGCGGGTGGTTGCCGGCATTCCTCGGTGGGCCGCGGAGTTTCCTTACGTTAACGGTGCTTTATTCTCTGGTAGTGACGAGGTGCCGCGCTTCAGCCGCATCGCCCGCTCCTATCTGTTGCATGTCGGCGGGCTGGAATGGACTAAGATCAATCCGGATATCTTTGGCTCAATGATTCAGGCCATTGCCGAAGACGAAGAGCGCGGCGAACTGGGTATGCATTACACCAGTGTTCCTAATATCCTAAAAGTGCTGAATCCGCTGTTCCTCGACGATCTACGGGCGAAATTGGAGGAGGCCGGCGACAACCCGCGCGTGTTGTTGAACCTGCGCAAACGCATGGCTCGAGTCCGCGTGTTCGATCCAGCTTGTGGCTCGGGCAACTTCCTGGTGATCGCTTACAAAGAAATGCGCGCGATCGAGGCGGAGGTCAACAAGCGACGCGGCGAAGCAGATCGTGCGTCCGAGATCCCGCTTACCAATTTTCGGGGGATCGAGTTGCGCGACTTTCCGGCGGAGATTGCCCGACTAGCTCTGGTCATCGCCGAATATCAGTGCGATGTGCTGTACCGAGGGCAGCGATTGGCGCTGGCCGAGCTTCTGCCGCTACGCAACGAAAACTGGATTACTTGCGGCAACGCGCTGCGACTCGACTGGTTAAGAATTTGCCCGCCGACTGGAACCGGCGTGAAGATGCAGGCCGATGACTTATTCGGTTCTCCGCTCGATCAATCTGAGATCGACTTCGAGAACGAAGGCGGCGAGACCTACATTTGTGGCAACCCGCCCTACAAAGGTAGCCAGACGCAGACCAAAGAGCAGAAGGCTGACTTGGCTTCGGTGTTTGATCCTTGTGGCATTTCGTCCAAACAAATTGACTATGTTGGAGGCTGGTTCATGAAAGCCGCCGCCTACGCGCAAGTAACGCCAGCGGATTCAGCTTTCGTCAGCACCAACTCCATCTGCCAAGGTCGTATCGTTCCAATCCTGTGGCCGGAAATTCTCCAACGTGGCTCCCTCATCCGCTTCGCGCACACAAGCTTCAAATGGACGAACCTCGCCGCACACAATGCGGGCGTGACGGTAACCATCGTCGGTCTTTCCACGGACGCGAGCAAAAAGCGCCAGCTTTATGACTTAGATCGCGATGGCGAAACTACTGTGCGCGAGGCGGCAAACATCACACCCTATCTAACCGTTGGCGAAAACGTGGTGGTTGAGGGCCAGCGCAAGAGCGTTTCCGGGCTGCCCGATATGTCTTTCGGCAACATGCCCATCGATGGCGGAAATCTCTTATTTTCAGCAGGTGAAGCGGCCTCGCTCGGCTTGAGCAAGCAAGATGAAGAGACCTTTCTTCGGCGCATCTACGGCTCCGCCGAGTTCATTCGCGGAGTTGTTCGTAAATGTCTCTGGATTTCCGATGAAAAATTGCCGCAGGCCTTGCAGATGGCCTCCATTCGAGCTCGCATTGAAGGCGTTCGAGAACTGCGGCTCAAGAGCAAAGACGCAGGCACAAATGAAATGGCATCGCGTGCTCATCAGTTTCGCGAGATGTATCATGGCGAAAAGCACACGTTAGTTCTTCCGGCCGTTTCGTCGGAGGGGCGTGAGTATCTTCCCGTTGGACTCATTGACAATCATTCGGTAGTAAGCAACCTCGCCTTCGCTCTCTACGACGCTCCCCTCTGGAACCTTGCGCTCATCGCTTCTCGTTTGCACTTGGTCTGGATCGCCACTGTTTGCGGTAAGCTCGAAACACGCATTCGCTACTCCAACACCCTTGGCTGGAACACGTTCCCGGTGCCGACACTGACTGAAAAAAACAAAGCCGATCTCACGCGCTGCGCGGAAGACATCCTGTTAGCGCGGGAGCATCACTTCCCCGCGACCATCGCGGATCTCTACGATCCAAAGAAGAGTATGCCGGTTGACCTGCGCGCTGCTCATGACCGCAACGACGAAGTGTTAGAGCGCATCTACATTGGTCGACGCTTCAAGAACAACACCGAACGACTGGAAAGGCTGTTTGACCTCTATACCAAGATGACTACAGGGTGCAAAGCGCCAGCGAAGAAAGACGTGGCGAAAAGGGCCGCCGCGGGGGGGAAGGCATGAGCCGACCTGAACCTTTGCTGCCAGCATACGATTTCTCTCCCGCGCCCAAACCGATCCATCTGCTCCAGGGGGCAGTAGAACTAAAGTGGAGAGAGAAGGTCTATTCCGGAAATGCTGACGTGTTACTTCAATTTCTTCCAAGTCCGCGTGTCACTCTTCACGCGTCGCTTAAAGGCGCAACGGAGGTAGAAGCACTCCATTTTTGTGTCGACGAATCAGAGGATCAATCACTGTCCTTCAACGGCCAGAAGATCGAGGGGTTTCGTGGGGAGTGCAAAGCACATGACGCCATATTAGAATTAAAGTGGATGCCTCGGATCGAGCCGGTGGCGTTGAGCGATATGCGCTCCAAGACATCTATTGCAGCAACCTTTCACCTCTTCAATCTCCCTAGTTTCCGGGATGGTCAGCATCAAAAAGTTGCAGCACCTGCAGGGTGCGCTTTGTTAGTACTGGAATCTGAAGAATGGAGAGTTTCCGTTCAGGAACTGCCGGACGGTGCTACGCGTGAGGCTTGGAATCGAATCAAAGCCGAAGGTGGTTGTTTTCTGACACATGTGGTGAAACTGGAGCGCAAGGACGGCAAGCTATTCTCGGGGGACGATGCCAGCGAGCAATGCCGTCTCCTTAACACCTTCCTGTCATTCATCAAGGGCGGAAGGTGCGCGCCTGTCTGCGGGGTGGGTATCGATGCTGCTGGTGCGACGGCATGGAAAACCTTTGCTTCCCCGCATGCTATCAAGCCGCCTAATTCTTGGTTTAACCCGTTCAAAGCGAGTCAAGCTGAACTTCTCTTTCCGCTTTTCGCGAAGCGTTGGCAACAGTCGGAGGAGTGGAGGGACTGTCTGCACTCTTCAATCTACTGGTACACGCAAGCCAACACGAGTGGGGGCTCGCCAGGCATTGATGCGGCCATCATCCTGGCACAGTCTGCCTTGGAACGATTGGCATACCACTACCTTGTAGAGGATCGCCAGATGGTCTCTAGCAAGGGTTTCGAAAACTTGCGTGCTTCCGACCGGCTGCGGATGCTTTTCACCGTCTGTGGTATCCCAAACAAAATAACGGATAGCACACCGGCCATCCGTCAAGCGAATGATAACCCCGGAAACAAGCCCAAGTGGATGGATTCACCGCACGCCATTACAGACATACGAAACTCTCTGGTTCATCCCGTTAGCAGAAAAAATGTGCGCGGTTGCTACGTGGATACGTGGAAGTTGAGCCTATGGTACCTGGAGCTGACCGTGCTGGCTTTGTGCGGCTACGATGGCACCTACACGAGTCGACTAACCGCAAAGTGGGTGACCGAATCAGAAACAGTGCCATGGAAAAGAAAACATGAGCGATAAAATCAAATCCGCACCGTCCATTTCGGTCACCTACGCACGCAACGGGGCATCAACCAAAACCAATGCTCTTGGGATGCGACCCATGCAGGAACGGGCCTACGAAAAGCGAGGTGAGCAATACCTTCTCATCAAGTCGCCCCCCGCATCAGGCAAGAGCCGTGCATTGATGTTCGTTGCACTCGACAAACTTGAGAACCAGGGTATCAAACAGGCCATTATCGTCGTGCCGGAGAAGTCTATCGGTGCGAGCTTTAACGACGAGCCACTGTCGAGGCACGGCTTCTGGGCCGACTGGCACGTCGAGCCGAGGTGGAATTTGTGCAACGCGCCAGGCAACGACAACGGAGGCAAAGTCAAGGCTCTCGGTGCGTTCCTCGAAAGCGACGACAAGGTGCTGATCTGTACTCACGCGACCTTCCGTTTTGCGGTCGATGCCTTCGGCGTAGAAGCGTTTGACGACCGCCTGGTAGCCATCGATGAGTTCCATCATGTTTCGGTCAACCCGGACAACAAACTCGGTCAGCACCTTGGGCAGTTTATTGCGCGAAACAAGACGCATATCGTTGCCATGACCGGCTCTTACTTCCGCGGTGATGCCGAGGCCGTACTTGCACCACAGGACGAGTCGAAATTTGACACCGTCACCTACACCTATTACGAACAGCTCAACGGTTACGAATACCTAAAGCAACTCGACATCGGCTACTTCTTCTACAGCGGACCTTACGTTGATGACATTCTTAATGTCCTCGATCCTGCTGAGAAGACCATCATCCATATCCCCAACGTCAATTCGCGCGAAAGCACGAAGGATAAGATGCGCGAGGTGGAACACATCATCGAGGCGCTGGGGGAGTGGCAAGGTATCGACCCGGCCACCGGCTTCCAGTTTGTTAAACGTTCTGATGGCCACGTGCTGCGCATCGCCGATCTGGTCGATGATGATGTCTCAAAGCGCGACCGCGTATCCGCTGCACTGAAAGATCCAGCGCAAAAGAACAATCCCGACCATTTAGACATCATCATCGCCTTGGGCATGGCGAAGGAAGGCTTTGACTGGATCTGGTGCGAACACGCACTGACCGTGGGCTACCGCGCCAGCTTAACCGAGATCGTGCAAATCATCGGTCGCGCCACGCGCGATGCTCCGGGCAAGACCCGTGCAAGATTCACCAACCTGATTGCCGAACCGGACGCAACCGAAGAGGCTGTCACTGAAGCAGTCAACGATACCTTGAAAGCTATTGCGGCAAGCCTGCTGATGGAGCAGGTGTTGGCTCCGCGCTTCGAATTCAAGCCCAAGAACCCCGACAGCGTCCCCACCCCAGGGCTTTACTACGGCGAGGATGGTTACGACCCGAATCGCTGCAATTTCGGCGTTAATGAACAGACTGGGGCGTATCAAATCGAGATCAAGGGCCTAGCCGAACCCAAGAGCAAAGAGGCTGCGCGTATCTGCCAAGAAGACTTGAATGAAGTAATTGCGGCCTTCGTGCAAGACAAGCCCACCATTGAACGAGGCCTGTTCGACGAAGAGCTGGTGCCTGAGGAACTGACGCAGGTTCGCATGGGCAAGATCATCAAGGATAAATATCCCGAACTTGGCGCTGAAGACCAGGAGGCAGTACGTCAACATGCCATCGCCGCCCTAAACCTTACCCAGCAGGCCAAACAGCTTGTCTCCGAAGGCGAGAGCGACGGGGTACTCAACACTGCCCTGATCGACGGCGTGCGGCGCTTTGTGATGGACGTGCGCGAGTTGGACATCGACCTGATCGACCGCGTCAATCCCTTTGGCGAAGCTTATGCCATCCTTGCCAAAACCATGAGCGAGGACAGTTTGAAGCAAGTCGCGGGAGCCATTACGGCCAAACGCACTTCAATCACGCCTGACGAAGCGAAAGTGATCGCCAAGCGCGCGGCTGAGTTCAAACGTGAACGTGGGAGCCTCCCGTCGGCGACTTCGCAAGATGCGTGGGAAAAGCACCTTGCCGAAGGGGCAGCCGCATTCATGCGTTTCAGGGCGGAGGGACGTTATGAGTAAACACGACCTTGACGATCTGGCTGCAGAACTGGCAGACTTCGCACCGCCCGAGAAAGAAAAAGGACATTCAGCCATCGAGGAGCGTATCATTGCTGGCTTCGAGGAAATTCAGCGCTTCACAAAGCAGCACGGACGTACGCCGCAGCATGGCGAAGACCGTGACATATTCGAACGCCTATATGCCGTGCGGCTCGACCGTCTACGCGCACTCCCGGATTGCCGCGCCTTGCTGGAACCGCTAGACCATCAGGGCTTGCTTGCTGGGCACACGACCGCAGCTGCATCGGCAGATGAAACTATCAATATTGACGAACTGGCTGCGGAACTTGCGGATGCTTCTAACGTGGACGACATTACGGTCTTGCGTCATGTCCGGACCAGCGCCGAAAAGCGCGCTGCGGAGGAGATTGCGGATCGCAAGCCGTGCGAGGACTTCGAAGCGTTCAAACCGCTATTCGATCAGTTACGCGGTGATCTAGGTTCAGGTTTAAGAGTGACCCGGCCTTTCGGTCAGTACGCAACAATAGAAGTGGGCCATTGGTTCATCCTGGACGGTCAAACGGCCTATGTGGCTGAGGAAGGTGAAGAGTTCAACTCACCACAGGGGAAGAAGGATGCTCGGCTGCGCGTCATTTTTTCGAATGGCACCGAAAGCAACCTTCTGAGGCTATCCCTGGCTCGTGCATTGTACAAAGATGAAACAGCACGTCGAATTACTGATCCGGATATGGGACCCCTATTCAGCGATTCCCTGGAAGAAGATGACCAAGATAGTGGCACCATTTATGTATTACGCTCGTTATCCGACAACCCCTATGTGGCTGAACACCGTAATGTCATCCACAAGATTGGCGTGACGAGTGGCAAGGTAGAGAGGCGTATCGCCAACGCCGAACACGACTCTACCTACCTGTTAGCAAAGGTCGAAGTAGTAGCGACTTACAAGCTAGCAGGCATCAACCGCGCCCGTATGGAAAACTTGTTTCACAGATTGTTCGCGCTCGCGCGACTGAACATCACCATCAATGACCGGTTTGGCCATCCCGTACAGCCCGAGGAATGGTTCCTTGTCCCGCTGTTTGTCATTGATGAAGCTGTTGCACGTATCAAGGATGGAAGCATCACCGAGTATATCTACGAACCGAGCGCCGCAAGGCTGGTGAAGGCAGCCAAGATTTGAGCGGTGGAGCGGTCTGCAACGTATTTCGACTTTCCATCGAAGAAAATAGATCCGCAAAAATGATGGGACTCAATGACTTGTGACAAACGAGTCTCGCTAGGATGCAGAGCCCCCCATCCTCGGGGCACCCACTAACTAAGCACTCTCGGCTTCAGTCATTGCTCAGATTCCAATGGCTCCATCGATTAACCCGCGCCCAACAATTCTTACGAAACAAACGGCACCACACCATTTTAGCGAAAATGCACGGATATAATAAAATTTATACTTTATTTGCCGCGTTTTAAGAGCATTTAGTGATCGACAGACTTTATTCCCTTCCGACAGACTTTATTTTCAATCTTCAATACGTTGACTTTCTCTTTCGTGTTCCATGTTTGGCCAGCCAAGCAAAACTCGATCAACCTCAAAGTCGCCAAAATGCTGGCTGAGTGCTTTGACTAGGCGTGGCACTGGATTGCCGGGGTAAAGATTAGCCTCTTCGCAGGGGCGTTGGCCCAGGCAGGCGGGTTCAAAATAGGTCATGGGGGCGCTGGCCAGATAACCAGCCTGGCCACATTCAAGTTGCATTTTGTACTCAAAGTCCGCAGCTGTGCCCAGCCCATCGCCATCCAGGAAAAGCCATTCCGCCTCTAATTCAATGGCCACTGCGTAGTGATCGACAACCACTTGATCACCGGCGCGCGGTCGGATCCAGGCTTGGGGTGAAAGTTGGCCCATTGACCATTGAGAAAGCGCGCAGGCCAGTACAAGACACCCACCATCCATCCAACCGCAGTGGGAAAGTAACTCAATTTGTGCCTCTTCGAGCAAAAATGTCGCCAGCTCATCGCCAAAAGGGTGAAGATTCTCGGTGGGTGTTGTACTGAAGTCTTGCCAGCGTAAAAGCGGCTGCATTTCAAAGCCCCTGGTATTGGTTAATTTGAGTTTCCAGTCTATCCATTAAGGGTGAAATTCTGAAGGAACAAGACAGGTTTAATTGTTGATTGCGTTTTGGGTCAATCCCGCCACATTTCCCTGTAAAGCCTCACCTTTTACACGCGTTTGTTGTTGTAAGGATTGTCTTATTTCACTATGAATGTATAATTAAATACACAAATTAATTGTTTTTGTATATTAAATTAGACAATGAACGCCATAAGACAGCATGGGCCACTCTTATCTTTTCAAAGCACACAGGCTTTGCAAAAGCTGGGAGAGAATATTCGCACGGCGCGCTTACGTCGAGGCGAATCAGAGGCCTTGGCCGCACAACGCACGGGCGTATCACGCCTTACCTGGCGCAAATTGGAAGCGGGCGAGCCCACCGTGTCACTGGGCCTGTTTTTTGAAGCTATGACAGTTTATGGATTTGCTGAGCAGCTTTTTGATTTGGCGGATCCTGAGCTTGATTTGGACGGCCAGGCGCAGGATGCAGCTCGCCGCCCCCTTAAAGGCAGGAGTAAAGGTTAAAGCATGATCCGCGCGACCCGTTCCCTTCGAAAAAAGAAGCTTGTCGAGCATGAGCTGCATGTGCTCGTTCAAATTGGCCAAGAACTGATCAAGGCCGGCACGCTGGAGCTTTCTGATTCGATGGGGCAATTTGTAGCTGCATTTACCTATGATGCCGACTATCTGAGTCGGGCACGCGATGGCCGTGCCTATGCACTGGACCCTGTAAATTTGCCGCTAAGGCAGGCGCCTTTTGAATCGACAAGCCGATATTTCAGGCTTGGTGCGCTTTTTGACGCCGCGCCCGACGCCTGGGGGCGAACAGTCATGGCCGCCGATGCCGGCGTCTCGCCTACTGCGCTCACTGAGTCGCAAGTGCTACTTAAAGGCAAGGGCAGTGGAGTAGGTGCAATTATGTTTTGTGTAAACGAGCCGTACGAACCCCTCTTGGCCCTGGGGTCTCAAGGGCACTTGCCGGCACTATCAAGCCTTAACGATATCTACAGAACAATTTACGCCATCGACACTGGGGCGCAAGTTGATCCTGAGTTACGTGAAATGCTGATGAGCTCATGGGATATCGGGGGCGCGCGTCCCAAAGTTGCAGTCAGGGACGATAATGGGGGTGAGTGGATTGTGAAGTTTCCCCGCGTCATCGATACGTACAGCCGCCAGCGAGTTGAGTGGGCCAATTTGCAAATGGCCAAGGCCATCGGATTACACGTGCCCGATGTGCAGCTGCAGGAGCTCGATAACGGGGAATGCGCGTTATTGGTTTCACGCTTTGACCGCACTTATGACGCCGACAATCCCCAGAAAATCACCCGGCATCACTACTTAAGCGCAGTGTCCTTGATTAGCCCGCCGGCCGATTTTGATAAGCGCAAAATGGACACGGCCTTTGGGGCCTCGATTTTCTCCTACGCCAGGATTGCCAGCGTTATCCGACAGATCAGCACTGACATCACGACTGACTTGAACGAGCTCTTTGGTCGAATGATCCTGAATATCCTTGTTCACAACACAGATGATCACCTGAAAAACACCGGATTTTTGCTTGACCCGCATGCCCGCGGCTATGGTTACCGCTTGAGCCCATTATTTGATGTTGTCACCCAAGAGGGAACGATCAAACACATGCTTCATATCGGCCCGGGCGACAAAGGTGAGGTTTTACAGGGAAGAGTCGGAACGTTGGATAATGCGCTTGCTGGTTGCCAGCAGTGGGGCCTGGACACCGAAGTAGCGAAAGAAATGATCGGGCAAGTCAGCGAATTGGTGGCCAACCGCCGCTATTTTTATGAGCAGGCCGGTATGCTTGGCTCGGAAATTGAGCAAGTTGAGCGCTGGGTGAGCAAAGAGCTGGAGCCGGTCACTGGTCAAACAAACAAGATAACCAGGCAACCCTGAATTAATACAGGCCCCAACTGAGGCCTGTGTAGAAAACTAACCCTGAGGTCGATCAGCGCGCCTTTGATACAGCCTGGCCGCAAAGGTATCTTCTACGGCTGACTCAAGCTGTTCTACGTAGTTAAATAGTAAGTCAGGCAGTTGCGCAGGGTCACAATCTTTTGGTATTCGGTAAGTGCAAGTAGATAGTGCGTTTCTACCTTCACTCCAATATTCACCTTGAAGATAAAAGCAGTGTTCTTCGCCGTTTAGTTCAGCGCAGTAAATATGCGCCTCCTTAGGGCCAACAGCCGTTTCAAAGCACTTAGAAACAAGGGCGGCACCTTGCTCCTTTGTCCAGCCCAAATATTCGAGCAAGTTAACAAATGTATTGCGCATATTATCTGCTTGCAATGCGCAAAGTGCGCCAAGCGCGGCAACTTCAGTGGGGCGCGCTTCAAACGCACTGCTATACAGGGTGTCTGGATTGATCAACCGACCGATCCAGCCTTTCTCAACATCAATTAGCTCATCGGCATCACGCACCGTTCCCTGTACATAGTTTTGAAGGCCTTCAGCGGCCACTGGCATCGTTCTAAGGCATTCACGAACAGGAACAATCTCAACGCCTTTGCTTGTTGGCACTGAAAAATATTCACCCTGGAAAATGTCAAAGACAAGAGACATGAGTAACGCTCCTTAATGTTTTACGCATTAAGAAGGTACGCATTCAAAACATGAAAAGAAAGAATTTAGAGCGAATTATTTTATGTGCTGTCTAGGCGCGCCGATCAAGCGCTCTGGTTGCCAGGCACATGTAATCTCTACCTTCCAGTGGCGCACAGCCTCTTCAACCGTACGATAACTAAACCCGAACCCGTCCGGATTATTTAGATTGTGTACCCACCACTGTCGCCCCTGTCGCGTGATGAGCAGTTTTTCGTCCGTATCAATGGCGTCCGGATACTTCGCTAATCCATTGAGATACGTCTTCAATTCAGTTTCTAATGCAATTGCCTTTTCTTTTTCGCGCTGTCGTTTTAAAGCCGGTCTCATTGATCAGTTATTAGATTGGGAGCCAGTAATCCAGTAATAGTGGCTTAGGGCATTGTTCTGGCCAGTGAAATGCGGTAATTTTGGTTCTGGATTTTACTATGAAGAGAAATAAATAATGCAAACATCCGGTTTAACGACGCCTTTGGCGGTACTTATTTCAGGCGGAGTGATCGCCCTGGCAATCATTCTTAGCCCAATTTTCATGCAGCAGTACAAAATGTCTCAATGTGCCAGTATCTTGGGCCAAGGAATGGGAGGGGGCTCGGAAAGGGCGGTAAAGACAACGTGTATTCAGTATGTTTACGGTGGTTAAAACCGTACATCACTGAAATACGAACCTTTCACGCTCCGCTTCTGGCTCATTTTCATACAGCTTGGCTCTGTATTCTTGGGCCAGCTGGATTAGATTGACATGGGCTTTGTCGGCGCAATTGATTTGTTGCCAGGTATCGAGCGTGCCGCCGTCTGCCGGCGCCTCGCCTTGACCAAACGTGTAGGCCAGCACAGAGTCGGCCAAACGTGCGATTTTTTTGTTTCTAGCAAACATGGCGCCATAGCCCGGCCTGATCGGCTCTTCGTAAACGGTCACCCCGGGCGCGCGCACAACATCTCGAAGCTGCGCGTAAGAGCGGATACGCGTAATTGCGCTGAATTTGCGGTGATAGAAGTTCGCTGCATTGGCCGCCGAGCGTTGCGGGCCGATAAAGCCTGCCTGCCCCATTGGCGCGGGCAGAAAAAGGGTGAGCTGCTTAACCCACCCTTTATCAAAAGCGTGAACGGCCAGGTGATCTGCCCAGGCAGCGCCCCCGCTAACCAGGTGATCATTTGGGCTAATGCGTTCGCGCAGATCATCACACATCGCGTACCAAAGATCTTGGTCCATGGGCTGCGTTTTATCGCGCCCGGCGGTACCGATTACGGCCAGAATGCGGTTTGGTTGCTTAAAGAAGTCGTTCATATCGATCCTCTGCAGGCGGTTGGGTCGTAAAAGCAGGGGCTTTGCTATTGACTGGGCCGGGGGCGCGAAGTTGGTGCGCTTGTCAGTTGCTCAATTTGCTCGATGCAAGCTTCAATGCGCGATTGGCCGTCCTTTAAGGATTCGTTCACTGAACGCATCGAGACAATTCCGGATTCTGAGTTGTGTTCATGTATCGTTGCGGCGATAAAGTCGGCCAACCCGTCACCGCGCTCGCCTTCCTCCAGGTCTTCTGTCAACCGCCCTTCACCCGAGTAATACGCGTTATCTGCCTGGCCAAGCGCTTGCTTGAGCGCCAAGCTGTCTGGTTGAGTGGATAGCAACTCGATCAAATCATCAAGCTCTTGATAAGCTCGATTCAGTGCGCGATTGGCCTCAGAAACGGCGCCATCAAGATCGATAGGAGCCGTATCAATGACATCCTTGATTTCGCGCTCGATGAATTCACAAAGCAACGACATCGGGCCGCTATTGAGCGCACTACTATTAAGAATGTCAGTCGTTTTGCCAATAATTGTTTCAAGCGGGGTTATGCAAGTATTCATGATTTGTTTCCCAAAAATTAATAGACGTTTAGAGGTTCAAAATATTTTGATCAGTAGTAGGTCAATTCAATCTGTTTGTGTCCACTGAACGGTTCTTGTCAATATGACCGGTGCTCTGGTGGTTAATTAACGATGAACACATCATCCAGACTAGGAAAGCGGTTATTGAATGAGCCTTGATCAGCGATTAACCTTGAAGGCTCGATCGTGGGTAATTTGAATTCTTCCATCCTGTGAACAAGCACATGGTGACTATCATGAGAGTCACGAATGTTGCCTACTCTTTCATCATCGGGAAAAGTAGCCATACGTGGTTGCGATTTGGAAGGAATTTGCCCGGACTGTAATGTCCGATTGGGATAGGCTTGATTCCCGATGGTTTGAGCGGTCCAAAGCACCATTTTTTCAGTAGCTGCGTCATACTCATCGTCGCAAAATAAATATCGAATCGAATGCGTTAACTTTTCTCCAGTTACGCCGATCCATACGACGTTGACTAACAGCTGCTTCTTTTTTTTCGGTAATTTGATAAAAATTCCGTCGATAGCTTTTTGACTCTTTTTTCTACACGCAACCAGGTAGCGTTTGTTTGGGTAAGGTCGCCTGGCCGTTATGTCTTTGCCACTTTTCAATACATACGAATATTCTGGCAATTCGATTTCATCAATTGATATGTGGTTCACTTCCTTGGGCGCTCTTAATAAAACCGTTGGGCTCAAATGCATAAGCATGCTCAAGCCTCCTGTAATTCAATCGCCTTGCCCGGCTCTGGATTGGACTCTATCGATTTTTCCCCGCCCAGCGCGCCAATTAAAGACGTTAACAAGGCATTGAGCTCGCCGGTCATCAAGGCAAAGTCAGCATCAAATTGTTCTTGTTCGTTTTCGGCAGTCGTGTGGTTTTCATTAACAACATCCAATGCAGTCACCCGCTTGATATCCAACCCTTCGGTTAGAACAAAGGAAACACGATCATTCCAGGTCAAGGCCAATTTGGTGCATTGCTTGCCCACTTCAATGTGTTTTTTGGCATCGTCCGTTTCAATGCTTTCGCGCACGTAACGAATTTTTCCGCCCCCGGTACCGGTGGAGGCCAACTCCGCATCCTGATCGATCGTAAAATCGTCACTTGCTTGGCCCTCGATGAGCCAGGCCGTCATTTTGGCGCAGGGTGAAGTAGCAACGTGCAGCATTGAGGCCGGTAGGGGGTCAATGGCTTTGGCCAGCATGCCGATGACTTCATCACTCTTGGCAGACGAACCGGTATCGATTACAAGCCAATGATTTCGCGAGTCAATCCAGACGCGTGTGTCCTGACGCAGACTAAAGGCGCGGGGCAGCAAAGTATCAGTGACCTGTTCTTTGATTTCTTTCATTTGCCGCCGGCCAGGGCGATAACCTTGCTGCTCTTCAATTTCCCGGGCTTTTTCAGCGGCAAATTGATTCACTACCGATGCTGGCAGGAGTTTCTTTTCGGTTCGCAACGTGATGAGAAACTGCCCGTCATTGGCATACACAAGTTCCTGATCACCCACCGCAGGCACCCAGCCCAGGCGCTGCATTTCACTGGCGCTGGCGCTTTGCGGATTAAACATCTGGGAAGATAATGCCTTTTCAAGTGAGGCGCGATCACATTGCCATTGAGGATCGAGGCGATAAATACGTAAATTTTTAAACCACATAACAATTCCTAAAAAAGCGGGTTTTCTAACTGGAGATTGGGATTAGATGCAGTAGCTTGCCCGCCCAGAAAAGGCAGGCGCAAAGGGAATATCGTCATCTTCGAGGATGGCTCTAGCCCCGCCGCCGGAGTTTGCGGGCGCGCCTTGCATGGGGGCGCTTGGGGCAGGCTGGGAGGCTGGCGCAGCAGGTGTTGCCGGGGTGGGAGGGGTTTGCGTGCGTGGCGCGCCTGTGTTCGGGTAGCCTTGCCCGTAGTCTGAATTTGCGCCCTGGTTGCCCGAGCCGCCTAACATTTGCATTTGTTCGGCAACCACTTCGGTCACGTAGCGATCGGTGCCGGTTTCCTTGTCTTGGAACTTGCGGGTTTTGATGCGTCCTTCAACGTAGATACTTCGGCCCTTGCGAAGGTACTCGCCAACGATTTCTGCAAGCCGGTTGTAAAAAACAACGCGATGCCATTCGGTGTCTTCTCGCTTTTCCCCGGTATTGCGATCTTTCCAGGTGTTGGTGGTGGCAATGGAAATATTGCACATTGCAGTGCCTTCTGGACTGTACCGAACTTCAGGGTCACGCCCCAAATTGCCAACAAGAATGACTTTATTAACGGATGCCATAGTAAGTGCTCTTTTATTAAGTGATAGATCAATGACAAGTTGCTCTGAACCCGGATTTGGATTGAAGGTATCGCGCCAAAAATCCTGGGTAAAGGTTTTGGAGACCTTTTTTTAATGCGTGCGATCGGCTGTCAGAATCACAACGCTCACACTGGTGCCGGCAAAGGCGTTATCAATGACGCGTGAATATTGGCAATCGAATCCGTCCAGCTGCACGCGGTTACGTGCGCCAGAAGGCAAGATGGCAACAAGACGCCCCTTAGACCCAACCAGCGTGCTCGCAGCTGTTAGATGCTCACGCCAGCGCCCCTGACTAAACGGCGGGTTCATTACAATGCGATCAAACCGTGTTGAGCAGTGCTGGCTGTAGGCCATAAAGTCCATTTGATGCACGTCACTAAAACCTTTTTCGCGAAGGATTTGTGCATGCAGTGCGCTGATCTCAACGCAGGTGACTTGATCCGAGGTAAGTCCAGCAACCAGGGCACCTTGCCCGGCGCTGGGCTCAAGCACACGATGCTCGTAAGTAATTTGAGCCGCCTGTTGAACCTGCTCAACCAATGAGGAGGGAGTGGGGTAAAACTGGTGGGACTTGCGATCAGGCACGCAGCCGCTAATGAAAATTTCTTCAAGCAAGGCAGTGGGGTCGTAATCAAACACCTGCATTTGCTGATTGCCCTTATGCGCAACACCGCCCAAACCATTAAGTACCGAAGCGGCTTCTTGAGCGGCAGGGTTCTTTGTGTTGTGATCTAATAGGTACACCGCGAAATGCCCCGGCATCAGATCGGCGCGTACCCGAGCGTGTTTCAGAATTGCCAGCACCGCGTTAGGTAAGGGGCGCTGCATTAACGGCGCCGTACATTTTTTATTGACGCGCTCTGGCGTGGATGAACGGAATTTGGCGGGGATGGCGCTTGGGTAAAGATAGGCCAGAATTTGATTCAATCGCCAGGCCAGATCCGGATGCACTTCCAGGTGGGCCGTTCCCTTCTTGTAGACGCGTAAGCGCAATGCGCCCCCATCCAGGCTGTACCATACGCCGGGGTCTTGATATAGATATTTAAGAATCGGGTATGTGGCCGTCCATTTTGGCTCTTCGCGCCCCAGCAATCGAGCGATCACTGCGCGCAGATCGTTAATGTGGCCGGCTTTTGTCGTGCTGGGAAAGCCAATATTGTCGATCACGTAGTTAAGGATCATGCGCTTACTAAAGCCTTCAGGCCGATTGGTCACATGCGTATTGGATAGTGAACGGAATAAGCCATCGACTCGCTCGGCCAGAAACCGCGCGCGGCTATTGAGCAAGTCCATGAGCGTGGCGCGCACACTTTCAGCCTCAAACGGGGGCGTTTTGGCCTGACGGATCTGTTCAAACCATTCGCTTCGTCGCGCTTGGGGCATGCAATCGAGCACATCGGTTAGTTTGAGCGCCTTATCCCAATATGCGGCATCCAGCGCTTTAAGCGCCCCTTCCACCCTGAGAAGACTATGAAGGCTGGTGATTCGATAGCGCTGCTCAACATCGTTGCCGGCGGCAAAATACTCCAGTACGGCCGTATCAACGCGCGAGTTCAAATATTGGCCAAAGTCTTCGATATTTTGACGTTGCTGCTGGTACTGGCCTACCAGCTGATCGATCAAATCAAAGCTGACAGGAGCAAAGAAGTTTTCGCATTGCGCGATCACTGACTCTTCGGTTGTCTCGTCTACAACTGGCGCATCAATGGTGTCGTTCATCGTTTCGTATCCTTATAAGTGCAGGCTTATATTCAGGATACGAATTCGATCTAAAAAACCGAAATAGGCACATGCCCAGCGTCAGGTTTTTGGGGCAGGGCCAAAAGAGAAAAATTGTGCGGCCCAGATACACAGTAGCTGCAGGCCCAGCGTCGTTAAGCCAAGCGCCAGCGCACTATTCAGGTCAAAGACAAAATTAAATGTCACCCGCGCGATCGAGGCAACAGGAGCAATGACACAAAAGAAGATCAACGCATAGATCATCAGATAGGTCGCGCGTGCATAGGCTAATCGGCCATAAAAAAGACGAAGACTGAGCGCAAAGAATGTCAGACTGGAGCAAAACGCAGTAAGAGAAAAGTCGTCAAAATGCATGCATACTCGAAATGATTGGTAGCGTCAGAATAATTTTATTACATATTGATCGGTTTGAAACCTCACAATTCTGGCAGGACTTAAGTGTCCCGCATGGCCAAGCAGCAGGCCCTAAGAGGATTGGATATTCATGCGTTGCACAAACTCGATACCGGTTGCCAGGCCGGCCGCCCCCGCCTCAAAGGGTAGGCCAATTGGGGTCAGGTCCGTATAAGCAGCGCCCGTACTACTGCGTGGTATCAGCGCAGGCTGGCCGTCTGGCCGGACATCAGGCAGGCTGGCCCGGCAATGTGGACAGACATTGGCCCAGCGCCGTTGGCCAAATTTGGTCACCTTTCGATAGTTAGGTGCGGTTTGGCGCATCAGATCAACAATTACTTTACTCAAATGGTAAATATCGTAGGGTAAGGCCTCGATGCCATGGCTGATCCATTGGCGCGATTTGGGGTGTTCGAGCCAGCGCAATAGATCCGGATAGGAGTAAATGCTGTTCGGTTGCTGGCCATCGCTCAATCGCGCATTCAGTTGCAGTGCCATCGATTCGTAACTGCGTGGCAGGACAAAGCCGAATGCCGGCGCTTTGAGCTCGCAACGCCCGCAAGATTGTGTTGTGCTCAGTAAATAAAAGGAAGGGGCACGCACATTGACCCAGGCCTTGGGAACGGGGATGACCTCAGTATCCGGTGGGGCTTCGGCTTTCGGGCTTTCAGTGGTTTCGGCACGCTTAGCGTCCAGCCAACGGGCAAAAGGCGCAGGATCTTGATCGGGCAAAATATACCAACGCTTTGCGCCTGAATCCCAACGCGCCCCCAGGCTACGTACCTGGTCCTTCTCTTCATAAGTGGTGTTTAGATATAAACGGCGCATCACCTGCTCCAGTCAGAAAGTGGCAAGGTTTTGAGTGCGAAACTTTAGTGCGCCAGGCACAAGAAAAAAGTAACGAGTGAATGTGGGTGCGTTATGATGAATTTGTATCGCTTTTGAACGTTTAAGTACGTTAAAAGTTATTTTTAATGCAATAATAATGATTTTATAGCGTGTATAAACCACTTGTTCAATGACTTGGCGCCGATTATTTTTGTCGGGGTGCCAGGTTGATAACCGATACAGGAATCGCTGTCATGAGCCAGATATCAGAATCCCTTCGCCCGATCCTTAACACCTTGTGTGCGCACGGGGGCGTCATTGGCGGCGATGTGGCGCTTTGGTGTTTGCTGCATGACCAACCTGATGTGCCATTAATACAACTGGGTACGGTCGAAGTGTTTGTGCCCAATGACGCGCAGTTTGAGCAGTTCGGTGATATGGCTAATGACCAGGTTCAAATCACCTATTGGCCCGGTTATGGCAAGTCCAATGACAAGCTCATTGCCCAGTGCGCCATTTCCCTAGAGCACTGGAAGGTGCTCAACCCCGGCCATTTGCTTGTGCGCTTACTGGATCTGATTGAGTTGCAACAGCGCCCCGAGTGTAAGCAGATCCTTTCAGAAGCCGTGGGGGCGGTGGCCATTTGTTTGAACGAAAACCAGCGCCTGATTGCCTTTGAAGCCATGAACCCATCCCATCAGATTCGTTTTGCCCATTTGGCCAAGGCCTTTGAGCAGGCCCATTACTGAGCCGCAAAAATCCGGGCTTACATAGCGCATGTCGAAAGCGTAAAAATTTTCCCTTCTAAAACCTTTAATTCATAAATTGAGTTTGACATGATGAAGCGGTTCCTTTGATTGGAGTCGTTCATGTCAGCCGCTGACCAGAACCTCAAATATCGCTTAACCAATGAATCGCGCCAGACGCTGGGAGTGACCGTTTATCGGATACAGGCCTTGCGCGACATAGAGATAGACCTGCCCGGGGTGCGCCGACGTGTGCGTGCTGGCGAATTGGGCGGGTTTGTTATGAGTGAGCGCAATTTAAGTCAAACCGGCCAGGCCTGGGTCGCCGACCAAGCCCTTGTGATTCAACACGCGCATGTGGGCGATGATGCTTTGTTAGAGGATAAGGCGGTCGCGCGCAATTGGGCTCAAGTACAAGGCAAAAGCCGTATTTGTGGCCAGACGCATATTGCCGAGCGCCTGCAGATCAAGGATCTCATTTTGCTTCGCGGGGATTGGTCCCGGCCTGAGGATATTAAAGCCTATCGCGAATTTAGCCTGTTATCCAATCGCTATGTTCGAGCCAATGCCTCGCGCCTGGCGCGCCTGGCCATGACGCACTTGCAATCAGATGAGGCGCTGATGCAATGGCATCAAAATCTACAAAACATGTTACCCCAGGCCAACTGGACCCATAACCAAGTCGCCGCGCGCGCCCAATGTCTTGAGTCTGTCAAAGCCCTTAAACATGACCGTGTTGAAATGCGCAAGGTGATAGAGCAAATGCGTGGTCACCTGGATCTGGCCTATGGCTCAGTTTTGAGAGAGCTATCCAAGCAACTGGCAAGTTATACAAAACACGCTGATTTGCTCGTGGACGACATTGCCCTGGCCATTCGTTACAACCGGGTACTGGATAAGGCCGGCCTGGATGAAGGGGACTTTCGACTGATGGCCACACCTGAATACAACGGTCCGGATGTCCTGGACGCTGATACTGAATAACTGATGATGAATGCCATACCGACCTCACGCGAAGACCAGCTGCAGCTTTCGCGCGACTTGATTAAACAAACCGTCTTAAAACCAAACGAACACAGTGCGCCCCCCAAGATCGGTATTTCGTTATGGGTGCCGTTTTATGATGCCGCGCACCACAAGGTGCGTTTTCTTGATGTGTTGAAAGAAACCTGGGCCAAGCAAGGGCTGCGAGCATTTGAAGGATTGGTTCAGGATCAGAGTTCGGACAATGACGCGCTGATCGAGATCAACCGCGAACCACACACCCGGTTCTGGCTCGATACAGTGACCTGGCTGATGCAGGCCCGCAATACCCTGGTGCTAACGCCACAAGAGCTCATCGATCAAATCAATGCCTCAGTGAAAGAGGGCTGCGATGAGGCAAGCGCGCGCGCCAATGAATGGTTATATCGTCTTGGTTGCTTGATTGAAAACGCTTCTGAACAAGAACAGTTTCAGCCACAATCCTGCTCACAACGCCAAGTAATGCGCGCGTGATTCAACCATCTATAACAATGCACATTTTGCAGTTAAACAAATAATTAGTATATTAATAGTTATTTTGTTGCTTTTTAAGTTTATGCCTACCCACACCCTGCAATCCATCCATGAGTTCAATCTGGCCTACTTGTACCTGGTCAGAAAAATCTGCACCAAAGACATTCACCAAGGCATGCGCCAGTTCAATTTAACGCAGGAAGGCGCTGCAAAGCTGCTGTCGCTTGATGATCAAGCGCTCACCCGTCTGGCTAGAACCTCCTGCGTCATGGCCCAATTTGACCTGAAAGACCATGAACTGCTCACCCGGCTTGCAGAATCATTTGAAAAAAAGACACGTAATCAAAGTGTCCTAAGTCAGGCGCGAGACGCAATAAGCGTTTTATAAGGTAGTGTTCAGGCCAAAATGAAAGCTAAAAAGGATGAGTGTATGGCTGATTCAATGAATTCAAGAAGCGTTGTGTATTTGAAAACAGCTAAATCTGAGAAGCATTGGGTCTATGTGCTTGAGGCCTACGAATTAGGCAACTCGACCGAGTACGTCGTCTGCTTTGATGACAGTGAAAAACTCAAAGGGTTTGTTGTCATTGGTCAGTGGGAGTTTGATGCCTTTTTCAGGCTTGCTTCTAAGGCATCTGAAAGACTTAAGCAGGCCACGGGTAGGCAGAAAAGCCTAACTGTGTCACTACCTTGGGATGATGCCACTCCCATGCGTTTCAAAGCTGAAAAAGAAGGGGATGAAGACCTTTGGAAAGCAATTTTCTCTTGCCCTGAGCCGTCTCAATGTTGGAAGACCTGGCGCTCTGGGTCTGGTAGCCGGAGAAATTTCATTTTGTACCTAACTTGGAGCCAGATGGTTTCCCTGTTCGAAACGCTTATTGAGATTCAGGAGTTGGATCCAGTGGAAGGTGGCGTGATTGAACACACGGACAGTTGGGTTGAAAAATCTTGCCTCAATGAGTTGGAGAGCCTACCAAAGCAGATTGTCCAGAGCGCACGAGAAGCTATTAAAAACCCATCAGCCTACCAACACTGAAGCTAATTAGGTAATAAGAAAGCACACTAGTAGTACGCACGGACTTGTCTCAGTTTCAATCTCTACACAAACAAGGGTATTGACATCCTCCCCGCCCTGAAGGTCGGGGATTCCTGCGGCGCTTAGAGGCGGCAATGAGCCGCTTCCAAGTCACTTCGGCGGGTTCCTGCTGCTGACGCCACTACCTCAGCGTTCACTTCACAGGCGAACCGGGCATTGTCCTGCCCTTTGTTGCTCAAAATCGCCTCGGCACGGCGAAGCACGTTCATTGCGCCGACCACATCGGCGTTTTCCACAAAGCCGCACGCAACACACTCGAAGCGTGCTTGCGTCTTGCGGTTGTCCGCATGCACATGGCCGCAATCCGGACAGGTGCAACTGGTGTTGTGTGCCGGCACAGCAACGAGCCACCCACCGTTCCACGCCAGTTTGTAATCGAGCTGGCGACGGAATTCGAACCAGCCCTGATCGAGAATGGCTTTGTTCAGGCCAGATTTGGCGCGCACGTTTTTGCCTGGCGCGGTGAGGCTGCCGGCCGCCGACCGGCTCATGTTGCGTACCTGCAAGTCCTCGATACACACCATCGCGTGATTTTGGCTGATTGTGGTTGAGCTTTTATGCAGAAAGTCGCGGCGTGCGTTGCCAATGCGCGCATGAATGCGCTGAACGCGGGTCTTGGCACTTTTCCAGTTACTACTAAATTGCACCTTGCGGGACATGGCTTGTTGCGCCTTACGTAAAGCCAATTCATGGCGCTTAAAACTGTTCAGTGGTGCAAGGTACGCGCCATCCGACAGGGTAGCAAAGCGTGTCACGCCCATGTCGATCCCTACCGCGCGTCTGGCGTGCGGCACGGGCTGAGCAACCTCGCGTTCAGTCTGTATCGACACGAACCATTTGCCGCACGCATGGCTGACGGTGACGTTCTTTACCGTGCCTAGCGCTGCCCGACTGTTGCGATAACGTATCCAGCCCAACTTGGGCAAGAAGATGCGACTGTTGGCCTGGTCCAGTTTCACGCCTTGCGGATAGCGAAAACTGTCGCGCCGGCCCTTCTTCTTGAAGCGTGGAAAGTCAGCCCGCCGGGCAAAGAAGTTTGTGTAGGCGCGCTCTAGGTCTTTAAGCGCTTGCTGAAGCGCTTGGCTGGGGCACTCAACCAACCAAGGCAGTTCTTTTTTCAGTGCAGGTAATTGATTGGCCAAAGCTGTGTAGCTGAATCTAGCTGTGCTGCTAGCCTCGTACAACGCCTTTTGATGCGCCAGCGCCCAATTAAATACAAACCGACACGAACCCGCAAAGCGGTGCATGAGGCGCTGATTTTCGCCGTTTGGATTTAACTCGTACTTATAAGCTTGAAGGCGTTTCATGCTGAACAAATATACAGTCTACCAAAAGGAAAAGCAATGACGGCAAAGCCGTCCGCGCTCTTGCCCCCGTCTTGAACGACGGGACTTGCCACGCACCGGTTCACGGCCCCTGAAATTAAAAAAGGGCCAATTGGGTATCGAGCATATCGCCCCAATGTCTCAAACTCGATTCTGAGAACACACCTTGCATAGCCGACACAAAGCCTTCCTCGCGGGCCGCCTTCAGTACCGCCATGCCAATCTCATCAGCGTCTCCCATTTCAAAGCATGTATCGAGCTGGCGAGAGCCTAACCCTGCGTATCCAATATCCCACAATGAACCGTCGTTAATTTCATCGACTAGGTCATATTTCAAAGCCAGACACATGAACTGGATTCGTGCTTTAACTCCGCGAGCATCACAGCGATAGATTGAGTGACGCAAATTGTAAATTTCACGGATAACGGATGTTTTTGTGTGCATGAATTGCTCCTTCAAGAATCGATAAGTCCATGGTTTTATGGTATCGATCGACCTTGAAAAAACGAAACATTCAAATCATTCCGTTACCTCATTTATGTCAAACACAATTTAAGCCAACAATTCTTCAGGAATCTGAACAACGTCGCCTAGCATTTTGGACACATAACAACGCATGAGCGCAATTAGCGGGGTGGGGCCATATTCAACCCAAGTCATATTATCCGTAAAGATTTGCGCCTCACACTGGCGCTCTGGATCTGAATAGGGGTGTTTTTTAAGGATAAACCCAGGAAGTTTTCCAATAATTAATTCAATTTGCGCATAATTGGTGCTGGGAGAGTACCTGGAGCCGCCCATGGCGTACATGTCAACCGCTCTGACCAGGTGTAACTCATTGAGTCTGTCGCCCTTAAGGTGTTTGAGTTTATATTGCTCGCAAGTTGCCACTGCCCAGTTAAGGGCAATACCGACAAGTTCACTCGTTTTAATGGGGATGAAGGTTTGAGTGGTTTGCATGAGATTAAGTCCTTATCTTCGTAGTGTGTAGTGTTCTATAACCAATCTACACAGCAGCAGATAAAAACCGAAATGCCTCAATTTAGAAAGCTATGCTCTAGTTGTTCGTACAAGTAGTGAGCCAGAACGATCTGCAGACCCTCTCGATTGTCATTGTCACTAAAGAAAATACCGGCAAAGCCGCCATCCGTGACATTAAGTTGATTCTGAATATGCAGGCACCCAGCATTAATTGCATCTTCGCAGGCCTGATCAAGGGTTTTGTTAAGCCAACCTAATGCATTGGCCCATTCTGCAGGCACATCGTATGTGGCCTGAGGGTCAACTTTAAAGCGGCCGCACTCGCTTAAGCTCGGGTCAGTGATAAAGAAATCATTGACGACAATGCCAAATACGGCAAGATTTGTCGTCGGATCAGTATCGATCTTAAGACTTAAAAAGAAATCTTTGGTAATCGGGAAGGGTAGTGTTTGTTTTGAATTCATGGCGCTTTTCCTTTGAGAGTGACTTCGCATGAATTCACTGTATCGAGTGAAATAAAAAAAACGAAATATGCAGTATTGGACAGGCTCCAAAATTCTTCCATCTAAACCCTTGAATCGGCCCAGATTATTCCTAGAATGGCCTTCATCCAAACAACAACGGATGAGCCATCATGCGAGCTGATATCCTTCTAAACAACCAGCAAGTCACCACCCAAAACGAAGCACAAACATTGTGCCAATGGGAACTGGGAACGTATCAGGCTGATCACATCGTCAGCAGCACCCTCGCCACCCTCATTGGAGCAACACATGAATAAGCCTAACCACGAGCATGAGCTTTTAGAAAAGGCGCGTCGGATCGATCCTGATATGCCGCTTACTGTCTACACCATGCTCAATGATCTGGCCGGTGACGGCGCCGATGATGTTTACATCCGATTTGATATGAACCTGGCAGACATTCATAAGATCTTAATGACTGCCAAGGTGTGCAAAGAAAACGGGTTTGCAGAAGTCATGCTGGACTGGCATTGGTACAACGGCGAATCCGTACGCTCGGATCTCATGCGCCTGGAGGTGGCCTGCCATAGCTGGCCGGATCAAATATATGTGCAATGCCGCAGCTTTGTTGACGGCACACATGACATTCAAATGAGCCAGGAAATTGCCTTGGATCAGCTGATCCACCAAATGATTTTGGCGCAAGAGCAGGGCATGGATGCGCTCTATATCGATGCCGAAGACCCCGGGAATTTTGAACGCTCCCTAATTCTGGCACAGCAGTCCTTCCATGCAAGAGACTGCGAAACAATTTTGGCCCCGCGCGCCTGATTAATATTGGAAAGGAGAAAATTATGTCTGATTGGAAAGGTTCCGCCCGTACAAACTATTTTAGAGTCGTTGATATGGAGGGTTTGCAAAAAGCCCTTGAGCCGTTCGAAATCGATATCCAAACCCATCCAACAGAGCCAGACTATGTGATGCTTCATCCTGGAAATAACTCGCAAGATGGCGGCTTTGAATGGATCATCGAGGATGACGAAGGTATGGATCTGGAGTTTTCGTTTGAAGATGATGTCATGCCATTTGTCGCTGAAGGTGAGGTTGTCGTTATGCAAGAATGCGGTGCCGATAAATTGCGTTATCTGAATGGTTCCGCTCAGGCCTACATTCGTAACGGTGAAAATGTTGATGTTGTGACGATCGGTCTGGGGGGTATTTACAAACTTGCGGCCAAACAATTTGGGATAGATGAAAACGAAATCGCCAGCTGCTCCTACGATGACCTACCCGCCAGCAAAGATAACCAAGCGCAGCGCCCGGCGCCAAAAGGGTAGGGAAGGGCCATGCATTACATCGCCCCTTCATTAAAAAAGATATAAGATGTGTGAGGCTCAACCCAATGCTCTCAGCACATCAGGGCACTGTGCGCTGCATGGCTTCTCGTAACCTCTCCATATTGCCAAAATCGAGCTTTTCCCCAAGCGAGCCGTCCTCGTTTAACAGGTAATGCTGATCTGAGTCTTTGGTGATAAAAATAACTTTGCCGTATTCTTTAGGCGTGTGTTTGGCCTTGCGCCTGGCGTCTTTTAAGTCGTGCTTGGTTTCAATTAAGCGGGTAACCGGTTGCGCGCCATCTACGTGGTAGACGCATACGACAAAATCCGGATAGAAATAATTCTGATGCTCGCCCCGTACCAGGCGAACTGAATATCCCTTGCGCTCCGGGTTTCTGAACCACCAGGCGACAAAGGGCGCGCGATCAAGCGCTTTAGCCAAACCCATTTCATAAGAATTGAGCGAGAAAGTTTGATCGAATTTCCCACTGATTAGCTGACGTGTCGTTTTGGCTTTGCCAAACCGCCAAACACGATCTTCAAGTAACAACCGATCCTCCAGCGCAATCTGATTATCCAGGTTGGCCAGATCTTCTTGGGTCGGTGGCAGTACGCCATAAAGATTCTTGCTTGAAATGCTCAACGCCACGTTGGTTGGGAAAAGCATGACATCAGGCAAGGGATCAGCATCAAGCGACTGAGCTTGCTGGGCAATTTCTAAGTGAAGCGCTTCTTCGATGTCCTGATAGTGCGCAACGATTAACCAGCATGCGGCCGTTCTGAGCATGCGCTCAACTTCTTGAGCGGGGGGCGGGTTATCGCTTTCATCGATCACAGACTCAAGCCGGGCGCGAAGCCGATTGGCCAGGGTGGTGACAAGTATCCGATGATCCGCTTCTTCAAGTTGTGGCAGACGCTTCATCACCGCGCGCGCTTCGGCTGCGATCCGGTTGCGATCAACAACAATCGCTATTTGTTCCTCGTGGACCTGGCGTCGAATCAAATCGGTTCGAATCTCGGTTTCTTTAAGGCGATTGCGCGCCGCCAAAATCGCATCATGTGTATGGTTGTCACTCAAAACAAGGCGTGTAGCCACGCGCTCGGTGATTTGGGCCATTTCAATGCTTTGCGGCCGATCTTCCCGTCGCAAACTTGTAGGGACAGCCGGCAAGTCTTTTCGAAGCGGGTAGTTAGAAATCCCTCTGGCCAGCATCTTTTCAGCCCATTGTGTTTCATCTGACGCGTCCTGAGGATCGGGCCGAGTTGGGGCATCTTGACTGATGACAAGCTCATCCAACCCATCGTCATTGAGCGGATCGAATAAGCCGGCTGGTCCCCCGGGCACGTTATAGGATGGACTCAAGTGCTCAGACGCTTCGGGTTCATCAGTGTCGCCACTTTTTTGCCCGGCTTGAATAGATGCATCAATATCAGGTAAAGGCATTCGCGGGGTCAGTGGCCGCTGCGAACTGGGTTTGTTACCCAGCCAAATTGCCCCGGATCGGGTCTTTCTCTGGGTCATCACCTCGACTTGACCCTCCAGCTCGGTTCGAACAGCTTCGATTAACTGTACTGCTTGCTGGTAACCTTGCTGGGCTTGCGCATCGGCCAGGTACACAAACGCGGTATTAAGATCATCCGGAATATCGCGATAGTCGCTATATTTGGCTCGGATTTGTCGGGAAACGCGCATAACGCGGCCGATAAACTGCATGGCAAAGTCTGAATCATTCACCGCTTTGGTGGAGGCCAATACAAAAGCACGAGGCGCATCGAATCCGGTACCGGCAGATTGCTTAAATATCAGCACTTCAATGCTCGGATCATTGGCAATAGAGCTCATGAGACCGGGATCGGGGGTGTCAGCCGAGTGTTTGCCAATTGCGTTAGGCGCAACACCACAAAGATCAATCAAATCTTGCTGGGCTTGCGCGATCGAGTCCGGTCCGTCTTCGACTTGAACGAGCAGAAGGGGCGTTAAATCGATGTCTTCTTGCTCTAAAGCCCGCTTAATCAAGAGATTGCGACGCCAGGCCTGTCGTAAAACCGTACGTTTCAAGTCTGCCACACTGGCGCGCGTGCGCTGCAGCTGATAAATAACGGCTTCTATATAGGCTTTATTCAAACGGCTTTTGACTACATCGTCACGGCTGACGCTAAATACTTCCTTACTGCTCATATGCGCACTGGCCAAAAATTGTTCAATGCGTTGATCTTTTGGCGTGGCAGTAGCCATGGCCAGGTATTCAGGATTCAACCACGAAACAAATTGCCCGAATTCAGTGGCCTCATCCAGGGCAATATGCGCCTCATCCACAATAACCCCCACTTGCAGCCCTTTAGCCCTGGCCAGCGCAAGAAACTCAGCCGGGGTGCGCGTAAGCTCGCCGCCGCCGGCGTCATAGTTTTCTCGTCGCCAGGCCGATCGCGCAACATGCTGCACAGTTGAAACCAGCGTCATGCCTGCAACAGGCTCCTGGTTAATGCCATTGGAAAAAATAAGGGGCGTTAAATCGCTGGCATCGGTTACCAGGGCATCAATGGTTTGACCCACAAGTGTGGTGTAGGGCACAAACCAGAACCATAAAATGTCACGCTCATTAGTGGCGTTACCCATCACCTTGATCAAAACAAAGGTTTTGCCAGACCCGGTGGGGGCGCGAAGCAGGCAGGGAGGTGGATTTGTGGATAGTAGCTGCTTAGTAATCGAGTCGACTAACCTGATCTGATAGGGCTCAGGTACGATCGCGTGCTGCTGGCCATGGGTAACGTTTAAAGGAAGGTTGCGATTTTCGCTGACACTGCTACTCATGCCTGTTCCCTTTGGGCCGGTTCCATTGCATCGTCAATAAAATGGGATATTTCATCGGCGCCGGCGATATGCTCTCGGCTAAGTTGCCCCCAGCGCAGCGCGGTTTCCAGTCCATAAGCCTGAAGGTTCCCGGGTGCATGGCCGGCCTTTTCCCACATATCAATAAGACTATCGGGTCGATCAATATAAACGACCAGGCGCTGGGCTTTGAGCGATTGCAGCTCAGATATGCTTTGTTCGTTCAGGACTGGGCACACGACTGTGGCCGCGCCTTCGTAATTATCCACCGGCCAAATCGAGCCGTCTTTAGGTATGGAACGCATGACCCCGGTTTCGCGCAAACAAAGTAATGCGTAAGCATGTTCTGCTTTGGCCTCAAACATTAAATCAGCTTCTTCAATCAGATCCAGATTGAGATAAGCGAAATCCCCTCCAAGGCCAGGCGTTTTGCCATAACCATTGATCACGCGCCGGATACGCTCTGCACACACATCGCGACAAAGGTTTTTGTCAGGATCCTTGCTGGTAGCTTCTGTGCTTGAACAAAGAATGAATTTTCTGTTACCGCCATCCTCCGCATTGAGAGCCAGTACGGCGTGGCCAGTGGTACCAGATCCGGCAAAAAAATCCAAAATGATGTCATCGGGACGGGTTGCCTGGTCAAGCAAACCTGAAATTAAGGAAGCTGGTTTGGCGTAGTTAAAAACCCTGTCACCAAAAATTGCGGATACCTGACGCGCCCCCTCTACGTTTGTGGAACTGACTAAGCTGTTATCTGCCTCGTAAGAACCTTCTTCAAATGGGGGAACGAACCAACTTGAAAGTGGTTGAGTTTGGTTTCTTAAGTCCGCCTTATATCTTTTGAACTGAGGACGGCCAAAACCAATCGGCCTGCCAACCCATTGCTTCAAATCAGGCAAATCACGTCTGAGCACCAAACTTTTTCCAACGCGTGGCACTTCTTCATCGTCAATGGCCTGAAGCAATTCCTCGTATGTATCCCATTGGACAACCTTTTGTTCCTTGGGAAATAAAATTTGCCCAAGATCAATAAACTCCTCCATGCTTTTTGCCTGAAGGCGCTGTCCGGGCTTAAGGCGAGCCTCACTTGCATAACGCCAAATCCCATCAGGATTTGGCGGGTAGTATATTCCAGTTATTGGATCAAATAAGGGGTAATACAGGTTCGGTCGTTCTTTATAAGTGAAACCCAGCGTTAGGTTGTCGGATCTCCAATCCCCTCTCGGGTCATTATCTGGGTTGCTATACATGTCATAGGTTTTTTCAATCCCATTAAACTCAAATCCCGGATTACCGTAGACAAGAATATGCTCATGATCTACGGATAAAAAGCACCCCTGATCGGCATTTGACCCCTGTCTTGTACGCCAAACCATTGAACCCAGTCTGCGCCCCGGCATAACCTCATCCATTAATAGTTCCAGCCGAGAGCGATTTTCATCATTAATCGAAATTAATAGGACACCATCCTGCGTTAATAGATCTCTGGCAAGGCAGAGCCGTTGATACATGAACTCCAGCCAAAGGGAATGCTTCCAGCGATCATCTTTTTTGACGTAATGATCGTTATATACCCAGTCTTTATTCCCGGTGTTGTAGGGGGGATCTATATAAATGACACGGATCTTGCCAGCATGCGTTGTTTTAAGCAGCCGAAGTGCATCAAAATTATCCCCTTCGATGATTAAATTACCGCTTACCCCCTGAGCATTAAGCGCTGATGATTCTTCATTCAAGGCCGGAAATACTAGGTTGCTATTTAAGGCCTGGTCACGCTCTATCAAATCGGACTCCCACACCAAGCCCAGTTTTTTTCGCGTCAGCTCTTGTGCAAGGTAACGCTTGAGCTCTTGGGGCGTTAGCGTATCGAGACGGGCTAATAGCTTGGCTGTTTTGTCTTTTCGGGTGGAGGGTTGAGTCATTAACGGAGCCTTATCCAAAACTTTGTAATACAGACTGTAAACCAAAAGATTCAAAAATCGGAACAGTCCATATTCAGAGGGTAAATTTAGTCGTCTCGTCCCGGCGCTCACCGGGCTCTTCAAGCATTTGCCCTACTTCACTGAGCAACTGGCCAACTGAATCGGCCAAAAACTGGTCAAATCCAGTCCGGTCTAAGGTTCGGCCCTGGACCGTCAGCGGTAAAAATCGCTTCATTTCCTGCTTGAAATCGGTAGAGGCAATGATTTTGGGCAGATTTTCGATCGTACTATGCAGATAATTCAGGTAGTCATCCGCCTCATAATCGTCGATCTTACTTTTAATCATTTCAATATCGGGCACGGCACCTTGTTGCTGCAGCCAGCGCAGATCCCAGATGTCGCGATGCCGAACATATTTATGGCAATTGACTAACGATACGATTTTGTCGGCCATAATTTCATCTAAATTTTGAGCCATGACCAGCGTGTCGACGTAGCCATCGGGTAAGAATTCATAATTTCGCTTAAGCGCGATCGGCTCTCGGGTATGAGAGGGTAGGTTCGCCACTTCGAGCTTGATATGCTGCTGGGGCAAATCCCGTCGCTCTGGTGCTGTTTGCAAGCTGATCTGCCACTTGGCCACACTAATGACCCCCGGCTCGGCCTTGATCTGCTTAGGCTCTTTGACTTTAACGTGTAATCCGTAACGCGCCCCCAGGTAATCTTCGACGCATTGCTTGATTTCATTAAGATTGTTGCGATCAAAGTCGTACCCACCCGTAAAATCCAGATCTTCGCTAAACCGGGGGGCACCGTGGCACAAACGCAGACAAGTACCGCCTTGAAATGTGAGCTTAGACAAGAGCGCGCCCTGATCCAGCGCAAACATAATGTCGTAATGCAGTAGCTCCTTTTCAATTACTGCCCGCATGTGACTCATGCCCTGGTCGCGCATGGCACGGTTAACGAGCTCTTTAAAAGATTCAATCATCATTTTTTTCCTCTACGACAGCAAGATCCACCAGGTGTAGGTTCCGACGTGCGCGTTTCAAATCTTTGAATGCAGCCGCTTTGGTGGCAACCCGCAGCGGGCGACCCTGTTGCCAGATCGTGTCATCCAATATTGCTGGGATGCTTTTTTGAGTATGCGTAAATTCAATCGCACCATAGGGCGTTCTAATCAGGCCTGAGCGTCCCGTGGTCATAATTGTCACGCGATCAATGGGAATTTGTGAGATCGCTCCATACTCGGACAGGGCTGATTCCAGGCTAATGTAAGAATAGTGCCCGGGGCGCACGCAGCGCGCGATATGTTCGATCGTATAGCCATCAAAGGAATGCGCCCGTGGATTGACAAACACCCCCTTAGTAGCCCGCACAAGGACCCCGTCCCGAACCAGGCGATTTAAGCTCTCGGTAAATGTCTTCTTGTTATCGCCTGGGAAATACTTGGCCAGCTGGGAGCGAGCGATCACATAGATCCCTTTTTTATCCAGCTGGTAAAGCACATCCATTAGGTCGGTGCGTTTCATTTTGGTCTACACAAAAACTATTTATATATAGTTTACGTGTTTATTGATCAAAAATCCAAGGTGATCTACTCAAGCACTATTTTTATATAGTTTTTGTGTGTATCTTTGTCAGACGGTTGGACGTGGCGCAGATAGAGCATCATCAATATGATGAGTCATATGTTCCGCTTGCGCCTGATGACCAATTTCAACCAGTTCAACCATGTCCAGCGAATTCATATCGCTATCGAGCCGACCTTCAATCGTTTCTTGAATAATGCCTTCTTTAGCCAGTTCCAGAACGGATTTCATTGCCTCTTCGATCCCTTGCGCCATTCCTTCGATGGTTTCTAGCACTTCGTGCGGGGTGAAATGCTCAAAAGGCTGCCAAACAACGACCTTATCCTCCAGGGCTTCCCAATTGCCCTGATCGCCGGCATCCATTTTTTGGCAGCCTTCTATATAAGCGCATAGTTGTTTATAAGCTTGAACTGCATTCTCGTTGCTCAATATTTCATCGCAAGCTTGAGCGAGCGCTAAATACTTAATCTGGTTCAATGAGTCGGCCACTTTACACTCCTGTCTCTTGGTTAATTGATAGTTAAAAAGTGTAGAGAGCGGCCAAGCTCAAATAAAGGTTTTGTAGATGATTATTTACCCTAAAGACTTTTCTGATTTTTGTGTTGAGGGAATGTTAAGCCACAAGACATGGTACAGATAACGCCCTTTCAATTTGACTTGCAACCGTTCTTTAGGCGCCTGATAATTGACCTCAACTTGCTCAACAATGTATCGTGAATTCAAATCGCCAATGCCCAGACTGTCAATCGTTTCTTGAATAAGGCCTTCTTTGGCCAGCTCCAGAACAGAACTCATGGCTTTTTCAATCCCTTGAGCCAACCATTCAATTGTTTTCTGCAATGACAAGGGCGTGAATTGCAAAAACAATTGTCGAACAATAACTTGATCCTTCAGATCTTCCCAATTACCCTGATCGTTGACATCCTTTTGCTGACACGTCGTAAGGTATGCCCGAAGGATTGAATAAGCTTGCGCTGCTTCATCGTTCCTCAATACTTCACTGCACGCCCGGGCTAGTGCTGCAGATTTAATCTGGTTCATTGAGTCGTCCAATTTAAACTCCTTTCCCTTATTAGATGAACACTTGAAAAAGTGTAGAAAGCGGCCAAACTCAAATAAAGGGTTTGCAGATGTTTATTTAACGTAACGACTATGCCTACGCTGATTTAGCCAAATATTGGGCTTCGTGTGAGAAATTCACCTCAACAAGCGCTTGGGCAACAACAGGTGGAACGCTGTTCCCACACATTCGAACTTGAGCAGTTTTGGTCAATTTGACCCGCGGAATATTGCGTGGATCACCTGGCACCTGGACACCGTTTCTGAACAGAAGTTTCGGATCCGGAATCTCGTCGATGATGTAGTTCTCAGGAAATGATTGTGCGCGATAGAGCTCACGTGCAACCAGCATGCGCAAGGTGATGTCCACTAACACCCACCAGCTGTCTTTATGTGCCATAAGTACAAGCTGCGCGGGCGCTGGGAAGTGTTCGGGTAAATGTTCATGCAAGAGTGCCGCGCAGCGCTCGGCGTTTTCGCGCTGGGATTGACTTAAATTTCCAGCTGGCACTTGAATGGTTTTAACTAAGCCCATTCTGGCTTTGGTTGGTAGAGTGTGCATTGGCTCATCGATGGCTTGCCATTGTCCTCCGCTGCTGTAGTACTTGACCAGGTAGGCGGATACCAGCTGTTGGTTGGCGCCAGAAGCGGTGATGGTGGACATAGGCGTCGAAGCAGAGCGTCCGGCACCCTCGAAAAATCCTCCATTGGCTTGTTCAAAGTAGGCTGCCGACAAATTGCTTGGTGCTCCACTCGCTGTGACAGTATTGAGCGGTGTTTCCAATGAACGAACGCCATCACTCCAGCGTTTGGCCCCAGTCGAGCATGATTCTCCGTGGCCAGCGTCAATTAAGTTGGCCAAAACCACCGCTTGCTCCCCTCGGTTCGCACCGGTGACGGTGGGCAATGGCTGGGATGGCGAGCTACCCGCACGCTCGCCGTGATGAGTCAGGTGGGTTAAATGCGCGCCGACCAGAGCGTGATGGGTGCCCTGCGCAGAGATAGTCGATAAAGGCTCTTTAATACTATGTCCATTCATGTGGCCTGGGCTTGTGCCGCGCAAGGGGGCAATAGCGTGGACAACTTCGTTCTCAGCCTGGATGGCTGCATCGAACTCGTTGAGACGTTGAAAAAAGTTCTTGTCCTGTTGCGAGAAGCCTTCACCTGCCACGGACTGAAGCTGGGGTGACACTACCGAGAAGTGCCCGCCCTTGACCTGGGCGCATACGGTGCGCAGTGGCGTATCGGCTGGCATTGTTCGTTGGTTGCTTGCGTTGGCGTGCTCTGTAATAAATGGGGTCACGAAGGGTTGTCCCACGAAATGATGATTGCCCGTTGTAATCGTAGGAAGAGGTTCGCTTACGGACGCACCGGGATGCCCACTGGTATTGGTGACGATAAAAGGCTTTGGGCTGTTCAACACATGCCGGAACACGCCTTTTGCCACCCGTCGTTGGGTGTTAGTGGCCAAAGGCTTCTTGCGGCCAAAAATGCTTTGAGCAGGCAGCTCAAAATTGATGCATTGGGCAGCAGTGCGATAGGGGTTCAGTGAGCCGGCCAATACGCGCGAAGAGGTAACCTCTCCATGTGATTGCTCGGGCCAGACAATCGGCAGGCCGTCTCGGCGTGCAATTAAAAATAATCGTTTTCGAATGGTGGGGGCGCCCAGATCAGAGGCACGTAGCACTTTCCAATCAACCTGGTATCCATGCTGGCGCAATTGCCGAACGAAGCTTTCAAAAGTTTTGCCTTTCCGTGCAGGATCCGGTCGAATCTTGCCGTCAGGTCCGACAATCACCGGCCCCCAGGTTTTAAATTCCTCTACATTTTCAAGCATGAGTACGCGCGGTTTGGTCAGCGCGATCCAGCGCATGCCAACCCAGGCCAGGCCCCGGATATGCTTTGAAACGGGCGTGCCTCCCTTTGCTTTTGAAAAGTGCTTGCAATCCGGGGATAACCACACCAACGCTACGGGCTGATTATTTGTCACCTTGATTGGATCGACATCCCAAACGCTTTCGCACAGGTGGTGAGTAAAAGGGTGGTTTAGGGCATGCATTGCAAGGGCTTGCTCGTCGTGATTGATGGCAATATCAACGGGTCGGCCAAATGCAGCCTCAAGCCCCTCGCTTGTGCCGCCCCCGCCGGCAAAGTTATCAATAATCAACTCATTTGCCAGGGGTAATACCATTTGAGGACTTAGCATATCGATCACTTAAAGTTAGTTTTGTACTAACAATAAGTATTACAAATGCAGTCTAAAAAACGAAGAAAACTCGCCTTTTTTTAGGTTAATCCCAGGGCGAGACCAGCGTCCAAATAAATCTTGATCTAAAACCTTTATTAAGATAACAACCTTTGGCACGATATATAAAAAAATCAAGGATAGAGCAACATAACACCACTATGGACGCCAAATTGAAGAGATACAGTGTTAGCTTGTATGAGAAACCGGATGATATTTTTAAGGTGTACTTTGAATGCAAAGCTCAAAGTCCTGATCACGCATTTAGTGCGGCGCGTCATTTATACCCTGGTTGCAAGATACTGAATGTCACCCATCAAGCACAGAAAGCCTTTGGCCCGGATGATCTCCAAGAACACAGGCTACTAGAAGTTTATGAGTTATGGGATCGGTTAAGTGATGTCCCTGTCAATGAACAGGAACAAATTGATGTTTCATTTGAGCACTTTGCTAAAGACACGCATCGAGAGGACATTTGGCACTGGTTAGAACAACTTAACCCGCATTTTGCCGTAGGCCAGCTGCAAAATGGAGTCCGCGCAACGGAGCAAATGATTACAGGGTACGCCAAGCAAGCGTATCGCAACACCCTGATGCACGATAAACATGCCTGCGCATCCATTGTTCGCAACCGGATCCAAACAAAGCAGGGTAATTCTTTCCCATTAGAGATCACACGATTGATTGATAGTGATTTTGATAAAGGTCAAGGCGGCTGCTTAGCTCCCCTGGTATACATAACAGCCATGCAAGAGGCAGAATGCCGCGCCGTTGAGTTGGCACAAAAAATTCATGAGATCAAACAAGCGGGCTACACCATTCAATGCCAAAAAAACAGCGCAATCGCTGGGTGGTGGGCGCTATTACCTGGTGAAACAACGTTTTTCGATAACTTTGATCTTCACCAGGCCGATCCAGATAACGTGCCGCATCAACAAAACTATTTGGGGTTTTTTAGTAGCCTGGAAGAGTTAGTAGAAGAGGTCTATGAAGACATCCAGAGTGATAGTCCACATGAAAACTTACCGCGCCCTCAATGAGGATAATGCAAGTCCATCTAATCCCTTGATTGCGCAGGCCTGGGGGGCACTTGCTTTAAAAATTAACTTGGGCCGCAGCCGGTTTTAGTAAACGCGCCGGCAGGAGTCTCCCAAGGGTAATCAGAGCTTGCATAAATGGGCAGCTTGTATTGAGAGTCAAGTGCTTGAGCAAGCGCCTTGACGTCGCGAATCTCAAAAGGTTTGGCTTGTCGGCTTAAATCCATAATAGGAATGCGGTCGCGGCTGATGGTGCATTCAAATTGCTGTTCATAATCGGCGATCGCCTCCAAACTTCCGGGGAAATGTTCGCGTAAAGTGGCCCAAATTCGTCGATCGTTAAAGATGCACTTCATGCAAGAAGATCGCCCCCATCCAAGGCGGTAAGGAACGGGGGCAAGCACTTGATGCCGCTTAAGTGCGTCCCACACGCGCTCTTCATCCCAATCGAGCACCGGGCGCCAGGCGTCTACGTGACGCGCCTTCATGCCGTTGCGACGATCACAAAAATGCGGCTCCAACTGGTTGTAACGAGCTCTGTTGGCGCTTTCTTGGCGCCTTTCGCCAGTGATAAATAAGACTTTATTGTTGTTAAACCGAGTTTGGTTGTTCAGCGCCCGACGACCAACATCAATCTTAAGAGCCGAACTGCACCAACGTGTTTGAAGGCTGGCGCTGACCTGTGGGAACTTACGACGGGTTGCGGGGAGGGCACGTACTGTATCTCTCGCCAGCGTGAGCAATCCTTCCGGTGTTTCAATGTGGTGAGCGCGGCTGTAGCTGTTTTCTTTGAGCATTTCGCCTTCAAACCCGCCGTCAAGCCACGAGAAATAAATTGGCAACTCAAAAGCAGCGGCCAACTGTCGGTTATAACTTGTCATAAATGGCCAATCCATGAGCGAGCTTCCTTCGCGCCCGTCTACCTCATGATGCCAAAGCTCCACCCGGCTTCGATCCACCCCCAAATCCAAAAGATGCAAAAGGCAGGCAATCGAATCTTTCCCGCCAGACATGCAAACGATGATCTGGTCGTAAGTATCTAGGTCAACTTGCGAAGCGCTGAAATATTGACCGGGCCGAGCGACACTTTCAGAAACATGATTGAGGTCCAATCCTAATTGGGTGCCCAGCGTTGGCAGTACCACTGCATCGTCGAAGCGATCAATCATTTACCGCTCCTGGAAAGTCCAAATGCAAGTTAAAACCTGGCCGGTCAAGAAATCTCTGAGCGCCCCCACGCACGTAGTCAAAGATTTTGTCTGTACAGGCCCACCTGCGCCCTTCAAGTTCTGCGGCTAGACCCGTCGTGATGGAGCCGGCCAGTGGATCCACAACTAACTCATCGACCTGAGTCATAAAGCGAATCACACGCTGGGCAAGCTTTAAGGGCATGCTGGCGCCATGGGCTTGAAGGCCCAGGTCCTGCGCCATTTGTTTGTATCGTCGTTGGCTAGGGCAGTTGTTTGAGAGCTTCCACACGTTTCGTAAAATTGCACCCTCAGTCTGGTTTTGGTAAGAACCCGGTCGAATTCGATAGGCGCCATCACCATAAACAGCCCGCCGTGATTCCCCGCCGCGCGCCATGAGCTTACGGTGACGTTCGGTGTGAGGCTCAAGCACACGCCGGTTATCTGCAATGCATTGCGAAGGGTCGTTGCAAAACCAAAGGACGTGCTCATACCCTTCATTTAATTGCATGCGCTGTTTGCTGGCCCATTGAATCGGGCCTGGTGGTTTATTTGATTCCCAAACGATGCGGTTCATCAGGTAAAGGCCCATACGTTTTCGTAAATCGATAATGAGCTCTTCGATGTAGGTAGATTTGGCCGGCAACCCGGGTTCAAACACATCACCAACGTTCAGGACCACATTGCCGCCAGGCACGAGGTTTTTCACAATGGGCTCAATGACCCTGCAGATGAAATCGGAATAGTCTTCAATACTTGGTCCGCCGTAAGCGCGCGCACGGGCTAAAGGGTAGGGTGGAGAGGTTAATGCCAAACAAATTGGCTCATCCCATTGACTAAAAACGCGATGGCAGTCGCTCCAAATAGCCACGCCCAGCTCCGTACTAAAGCCCAATACGGCCACATCAGGGCAAATGGATTTAAGTTTTTGGCGCCCAGCTTGGGTCAACGCCCAAACCCCGCGTCGATCCGTGACTCGCTCAATGATGCCCATAGATCTAAGGGTTTGTTGATACCAGCGAATTTTGCGCTTCATAACGCTATGAAGCTGCTTGCTTTTGCCAATAGGCGACTTTTGGGTCAGCGCACTTTCTTTAATATTTGCCAGGCGTGCTACCTGCCTGTACAGCGTTGTGTTATCCAAAACGGCATCACTTGTATTGGCGTATGCCCGTTGCACGTATTCGAACAAATTTAGTTGTGTGGTCATATTAATTGCATTTTGAAGTTCTTTTCAATATATTAATAATTACTTCAAAAATAGCGAAATCAGCTTTGAATGTGATTCCAATGACTCAGTGAGCATGAAAATGCCTTGTAAAACATCACCACACGTCTCTGTTACTGCAACTTTCTATATCCATCATCAGGATGATTGTGGGTCTGTCACGTTAAGCCAGCGCGTCTCCTGCGTTGACATCACGGAAGAGTTGCTTAGTTTGCCGGTAGAGCAGATTCGCCAGATGGCCCAAAACCTGCCGGCGGTGCTCAATGCACTGCAGTCATTTAGCCTGGAGCGAGCACAATATGAAGCGATGACGCACTACAGCATTGCGCTTGATGATCCAAGCTCAGTGCTACGGCTGTTTGATCTGCCCGTGTCAGATCACGCTGGATTAGGGCGACTGTTAGAGCTGGATGAAAATAAGCTGACGGAAGTGCGTGAAGAATACGGTTTTACGCCGCGCGTGTTTGAGGTGCATGTTGCCCAAGTTCGCCGTTGCGTGCGAACCGTCAAGGTCACGGCAACCAATCAATATGAGGCCGGCCATCGGGCTATGCGCCTGGTTGAACAGGACAGTGATGCGTTCGAGTACCAGGAACAGGAGTTTTTTGTTGATGAAGTTACTTCTGCCCAGGATCAGGCGCGACTAAGCGAGCAACTTGAAATAGCTAAATTAGAAAATCTATAAAAATTTCCCCAGTTTCACGCGTGAAACTAAAAATAAGGGCTTCGATTTCCTTGAATTGCCTGCCTGGATTCCTAGAATGAATAACAAAAGGTCACGAACAGGAATTCAACGTCATGCACAAAACGCTAAGTAATCCGCAGCCCGCAACCAGCCAGTCAGCTCAATTGCCGGGACAAGAGGCAGTCAAAACGGATCAATCAAATCACGCCGTTACCGCGCAAGAAGCATTAGCCGCGGCTCAGGAATTATTGACTCAGACAAGTGTTATTGAGGCACTTGAATCGCTCTATGACGATGCCTTGCTAAACGATGATGAAGATGCTGTGAGCGGTTTAGAGCAATTGTTCGTAAGCGCAGGGATTGAGGCTTTTATTGGTCAGGCTTGCCAGAAAGATGATGAAGATCAAGTGCGCGCCAGGCCATTGCAGCAATAACTCAGGAGTTGGATATGAGTCAGGTTCAATTAAGTGCCGCGCAACGCGATGCGCTATCGCGATTAGAACAGGCCATTATTGATTACCAGTTGGAGCAACAGGGTTTTACGTCCCGGGATGTGCGCATTGCGGCCGCGCAAGCGCTTGTCGCCCTGGAGCAGCAAGGTAAAGTTGCGCTAACGCAGGATCGGGCCTATTTTGACCCACAAGTGGATTTGAGACACCTAGCCCGTAGCGCCTTGAGTGACAAAGACGATCGCCTGAGCCAACCCAGCCCAGCAGCACAGGCTTTAGCGCTGGCCTATTCTCGTTATCTGCACCAAGAAAGACTGGCCCAGCAGCAGCATAGCGAGCAGATTCTGGCGCAAGAGCTGGTTGCCACAATCCACTCTCTTTATGGCCCCCAGGAAATTGAGGATCCTGAGCAGATCGTCACTCAAATGCTTGACCAGACCAACGCTGATTTTAAAAATGCGTGCGAAGTAGCACGCTTGCGTGCATTAGCCCCTTTGGTCAGCGCGTTCATAGCGGATAACCAAGCACTCAACAAGCCCGTGAATTCCAAACCCGACCAAGACAGGGGGTAGCGTATGTATTTAATTGTTCCTGCTTTTTCAGACATGGCAAACCAGTGCCGCATCGTATTCAAGCCTGATGCGAGCGGCGCGGCATTAAAGCAATATCGCCAGAACCCAGAGCAATGGACTGAAGTCGGGCGGATGAATGCCAAAGGCGTGCTTGTTTACCTAGATGCGCCCAAGGCGGTTGTACAAGGGTTCAAGCAAACCGAGCCGTTAATGGCGGGCCTTGAAATAGATGAAAATGATCTGCCAGCCGATGAGCGTAATAATTCATACTGTCTTCGCCTCGTGGAAAGCGAAAATGATCCGATCGGTGTCACTTTTCTTTGTCGCGCTCAAAATCCATTGCATGCAAAGCAACTGGCCAATGAGTTTTTGCCAAATGCAGAAGTTGCGGCATGCGAAGTGATCGAGGCCGAATTAGGCGATGACCAAGATCCTGGTGAGGATGACGAGCAGGCTCCCCTGCAACGTCCCAAGGGTTAATTAAGCTTGCTCGCTCATCGCCAGCTTGCGAAGCTGCAAGCGCTGCACCTGATTATTTCGTGAATCAGCGTCCGTAAACCAGCGCCGCTGATGGTTAAAGAAAACGTCAACACGGATCGGCGGTTTGGCTTTCCAGTTTTTGTCCAGATAACGCATGGTCATCGGTTCGATATTATCGAATCGAGTCAGTTTTGGTCGATCCAGCTCCAGCACATACGCCCCCAGGCAAAGCGGTAGGTAGGACGCAAGCGTGTTATCCAGAAAATCATCACCCGGGGGCGTGGCTCCTTGTCGCGCCGGCAGATGCAAGTCCATCGTACCCAAGACGAATAGGTCATTATCCAGCGCCCATTGATGGACCTTCTGAATAAAAGCAGGCTCAATCTTGGCACCTGATTGATAGCCAGGATGCAGCGCCTGTAGCAACGTATCAAAAATAACAAGCCCCACGTCCGAGCGCTGGTGTCGCCTTAAGGCACGCCTAAAGTCAGGCAATTGCTGGGCAACCAGTGTGAATGATACAGGCGGTTCGTGATTGACGCAGTAATAGGCGCAATGATCCGTGTGGTCATCAGAGCGGGCAATGGGGCTGGCCAGGGTTTCTTCAAATTGCCCAAATGCGTGCTTAAGATGCGTCGGTCCAAAAGGGTCGGAGTGTTCGTAGTGGCAATACAGAGCACTGGCCTGGTACCGGGTATAGACATTAAACCATTGAGAGACAAAGGCGGTTTTTTGCGCGATCGCAGTCCCGGCCACCAGCATTAAGCCAGGGGGCGGGCCGTTCGGACCGAAGTGGGCATCCAGCGTAGGAATGGCCGAGTTGTTCTTGAAAAATTGCGCCATATCTTGATTCAAAGGTATTTATTCCAGTCTACAGGCAGCACTTTAAATAACGAAATTTAAGCGTACTAAACGTCCCATCGGTAGCTTTTCTCTTTCCTTTTACCGCGTCTGGCCAGCCGTGTACGGCGCCAACGACCCAATTTCCCCAACAAAAAGTGCGAGCCAAGCAAGCAATAGTAAGCGGCCACGATACAGATAAATGTGACCAGGCTAATGATGGCCAATCGAATCAACAAGTTTATAAACAAATCCATTTCAAATCCTTGTAAGTGGACAGCAAGCTATCGCCAAAAGATGGATGAATCAAGTCTTTAGAGGCCGAAATTTTCTCTCATTGCGTCTTGAGCACAACATTGCACAAATTTGCACATTATTTTGTAAAAGTTAAAATTAAAACTTACTTTTATATTGACAATAATTATTTTAAAAATAGAATAACACCTATCGTTAACGCAGTGCCAAATGAAATAAGAGCCGCTATGACATCAGCACAGACACAGCAAGACCGAATCCCCGTCGGCGTAGATGACGGTCACTACGCCATTAAAGTGACGCGCCTTGTAGACAACGAGCTTGTTTGCACATCTATTCGTTCACAAGCCTGGCAAGGACGACAAACCACAACGCAATTTGGCCTGGAAGAAACTAACTCCAGCGAAGATGTGATTTACGAAGTAGCTAATGATGAGTACGTCACCGTCAATGCAAATAGCGTGCTTTCTAAATCCATGGATACGCGCTCGGATGACTATCCGACATCAAGCTTAAATCGTGCCTTGGTCGTGCATGCCCTATGCAACGCGGGGCTGGCCGGCCAGCAGGTAGGGGTCGTAACCGGTCTTCCGATTGATCGATTTTTTAACGAGGGTATTCCAAATAATCAATTGATCGAGGCCAAGCGTCAGAGCTTATTGCGCCCAATTCGACGCATGGGCCAAGACGATGTGGCTATCCACATTGGCGAACATAAAGTGCTATCGGAAGCGGTCGCTGCATACTTTGATGCCGCCTACGATCACCTGGGTAACGTCAACCAGGGGTTTAAAGAAATCTCGGACTATGACCCGGTAGCAGTAGTTGATGTGGGCGGTAAGACCACAGACATTGCTGTAGTGAAAGAAGGCGGCAAGGGCTTGTATGCCCAGTATTCAGACACGGCTGAGATCGGTGCGTTGAACTTGCGCGACGAACTGAACAGCATGGTGCGAAAGCGCTTTAACCTGGAAAACCCGGTTTCTGAAACACATATCGACCGTCTGATCGCAACAGGAACATACCGCCTATACGGCCAAGCCCATGACTTGAGCGAAGAAGTGAGCAATCAAATAGATGAGTTTGCCGAACGCATTGGGTTTGAAGTCAATCGCCTAATTGGTGCCGCTGAATCGATGGGCAGCATTATTTTTGTTGGGGGCGGGGCAGAACTGCTTAAAACGCGCACAAATATTGTTTTCCCCAAACTGCCCCAGTCAGCCATCACCATTCATGACAACCCGGCCTTTGCCAATTCACGCGGCATGTTCAAAGCGGCATTGCTCGTCTCGCGCATGGCAGGGTAATTGAATCGAGGCAACGTCATGACAAATCGCGCTCAAACCAAGTCTTTTCGTCAATCGGTCATGATTGACACGCAGCGCTATCCTGAGCTTGCGTACATGAAAGACATGACGGGCTGGGGCATGCGTGCGGCCGAGCTCATACGTCTTGCCCGACTCGGTGCTATTTGTGAGCAGCAGCAGCAAGAATTACTTGCTCAATTTAGTTCGGTTGCGCAAATGCAAGCCCTTGCCCGCGCAAACCAAATCAATGCGAAGGACATGCCCGCATTTGACCAAATTCAAAGCCAGGGGCCTGCGCAACCTTGCACTGAGCCTGTAAACCAAAATCCGCCGGGCCAGGTCAGCACTGAGTCGCCGATACCAAAGCGTGCGCTCATCGCCGAAAAAGCACCCGAATACAAGCGATCGCCAACCCCATCAACTTCCAATACCGCCAAAGTGGTGGCCGATGATAGCCGCCTGATCTTGGATAAGTTTGTTTTATGAACGCCAAACTCACAATGCGAAATATCAGCCCAATGCAATTGAAAAAAGTCTTTCTGACCTCTTCCATTTTATTGGCTGCGGCTGCGCTCTCGGGCTGCGCTGCGCTCAATCAAAATAAGCCTGAACCCAAGCCAGATCCAACCGCGATGGCGATTGAAAAGGAAATTGATGCCGCCATTGCCAGGGTTAAAACAGCACCGCGCTGGTCAGGATCCATGGATGAACGGGCGCAATTCGCCAGTTTTGCTTCTGATTCAGTCTCTGTTTCTTATCAGGGAGACATTGTTGCTTTGATGGAGGCGGTTGCCAGCGCACGAGGCAAGACATTTAGCGTGACCGGCCCCAAGCCGCGCCCCCCTATTTTTGTGTTTGTTGATGCCAAAGAGCTGACTTTCGAGGCATTTCTCAAAGATCTCGATAAGCAATTGGGTCAACGCGCGGACCTGGTAATGGGTGACGATTATTTCGAAGTGCGTTATCGATAGGGTGGGGCCAGGGATGAACAATAAGCAATACCTTCCTGTCCCTAAGCCGCGAATCTGGGCAATTTCATTATTGATTGTCGGATTGACTGCGAGTTTGGATGTGGTCGGCCAGACGGTGAACCTGGATCGCTTGCTAAACGCCACACCAGCCAGCGAAGGCCCGGTTATCAATCCAGTCAGGCGTGCTGCACTGGACGGCGCCGCGCTAACCATTGGCACTCAAACGGGGATGATTGAACGCGCCAATGAAATCGGCAAGATCGTGGCAAAAAAGGAAGTGGCGTTGGATCAAACGTTTCGCTTCGGGGATCTGGTTATTGGCCAGGGCGTGTTGCCGCCAGTGATTGTTCAAACCCAGAACGCTGTGAGCGTGACCGACAACAGTATGCGTTTGGCCGGCTCGGTTTACCGGTTGGAGCAACCTGCACGATTCTTCTCTGGTGCGCCCAGTTGGCGCGACTGGTTGCTGATGGGATTGCCTATCAATCAATCACTGCCCGAATTGCCCAGTAATGAACAGCTACTGCCACGCAACAGCCAGGAACGCGCTTACTGGAAACGACAAGTCAAAAAAGCGTATGAAAGCGGGCGACGCCAAGCCGATGAGATTTTCCGCAACAACCTGGGTGAGCTCGTAAAAATCTATAACGGGATGCGCACTTTCTACGATTTATATCAGAGAAAGATGGTCAGCGCGCCCTACATCGCCAGCGCTCAAGAAGTGGTGACCCAGGATGATCCAAACATGATGGTTGTCGGTGACACGACGTTCAGAATCACGCTGCCTTCAGAGCTTAATACTGATGCCAAGACTTGGAAGCCGCTGCAGGCAACGCCAAAGGCCCCTAAACGATTGCCGGTTGTAGAGTCAACGGCGCTTAAAGAGCAAAAAAAGCGCAAGCAACAAGCCCAAAAAGAAAAAGCGGCCAAGCAACAAGTGCAAACCGCACCTGTTAAGGACAGTGGCCAGGCGGTAAGGGTCGAGCCGATCAGTAAGAAGGGTGCTGCAGCTAACGCTCCAACTGACAAGCAAACCGATAAAAAAGCTCAGACTGATCAACAGTTAAGTGATCAGAGCGATCAGAAACTGGTAAACGCTGAACCTAAACCTAAACCTGAAACGTCGCCTGGTAACACCGCGCCAACTAATGAAAAGATGCCAACTGCCAGTGAACAACAAAGCGGTGAGCCGGTGACTCATACCAGTCCAAAGCCCGTCCAGTCGCAAACTGCGGCTCAGCCGAATGTATACAACCCGCCCCCTTTGTTTATCAGGACTGGCTCATGAGTAATGACACCGTCAATCCGTTAGTTCTGGCAGTCAACTTTACGCCAGATGAGTTGCACGAGTTACTGCGCCAAGCTATTGAGCTGGGCGCTTCCGACATCACTATTCAGTCCGGTGACTATGTTTGGGCAGAAATTAAACGGCTTTATCAGCCACTAACCAACCGGGTGCTGGAACACTCCGAAGTCGAGCGCGCGCTCATGTTCCTTTATAACAGTTCAGGCGCGGCCATTTTGCAAAATGGGGAAGATCTGGACTTTGAGGTTGAGATTAGTGCGCGTCAGGGCGATCCCAATGATGTTAGGCGGTTTCGAGCCAACGCCACGGCATGCAGGGTGGGCGCTGTTAGCCGCGGCATATCCATGACGTTGCGTATTATCCCTGGCGTACCCCCGCCGTTAGCTGCGCTGAACATACCCCAGACAATTAAAGAGACCATTTTTCCCGAGTATGGCCTAGTCCTCATTGTCGGCACTACCGGGTCGGGCAAATCCACGCTCTTGGCCTCGTGCAACCGTCACCGACTGGAAAATGCCACTGCGCCGGTAAAAATCCTGACTTACGAAGAGCCGATCGAATTTGTTTACACCGGTTTGGCTCAAAACCGTATGCCCCAGCCCTCGCAAGTAGCGATTGGGCGCAATTTGAAGTCCTTTTCTGAAGCCGGGCGTAATGCCATGCGGCGTAAAGGCGGGGTCATCATTATGGGCGAGTCGCGCGATCCCGAGTCCGTGCAAGCTTGCTTTGAAATGTCGATGTCGGGCCATGCCGTGTACTCAACCGTTCATGCCGACACCCCGGCAGAAGTCTTTGGCCGAATGATTTCCTTTTATCCAGAAGATGCGCAGCCAGCTGCGGCAAACAAGTTGCTTGATTCCTTAAGGCTCATTGTGGCGCAAAAGTTGGCCAGAACCACTGATGGGCAAGTTGTGGCGATTCGATCCTGGTTTGTGATGGATCGCGCGGCCAAGCAAGCCTTAAGTCAAACCCGTTATTACGAATGGGGACCACTGGTTACCGAAATGATGGATCAGGTGGGCACATCCTTTGATCAGCAATGTTTGCCCTTGCTTCGTGATGAACGCATTTCTTATGAAACCTTCCTGAAGGTGACCAGCATGACCCCTAATGAAGCCCGAGAGTTTCTAACTAAGCATGAGCTTAGCGAGCGGATCGAAACGCCGGCATTACTTGATGATCATCAGGAGGCTTCCCATGCGTAACGCACCCTGGGTTAATACCGCACTCAGTGCCGGCCTGCCATATACAAAATTTCCAGCCTATTGCGCATTCCCGATTTTGCTCACACTGGTTCACCCTCGTATGTGGACCCTTTCCATCGCGCTAGTTGTATTTGTCGCTCAGGGATATCTGTTTCACAAAGGCTACACCCTTGCCTGGTTCCTTAGGCGCTGCAGGTCTCGATTGTACGGCGCCAGGGTAAGCGCCAGGCCAATCTGGGTGATTCGGCGTTTTTCCAGGATTCAAGGTCCATATTGAAAAAAAACATTTCAATAAAGCATGAAAAAAGGTCTCAAAATGGTAATATTAGAATTAATTTTTAATATAACAATATCTATTTTTATGAATAATCGCACCCTAAATGGCGGAGCGCATTGATGAAAACGCACTATTTACGGATATCCACTGCATTGGCTGCGTTTGCCGTACATGGCGCGTCATTGGCATTTATTGATGAGAGAACGCCCGAGCCTGAGCCGATGCAAGCCCAGCCGCTCATGATGAGCGATGCCTCTCAAGCGCTATTTGAGCAATCCAACACCGGGCCAATACAGGCAGACCCCAATTTGATCGGCACTTTTGATGAGGCCATTTGGAAGGCGCCATATCCCGGCCCCTTTGGTGCAATGCCCATTGCCGATGCGGTGATCGCCCAGGTTGTTCCGATTCGAGGGGCGGTCAAATTAGATGGGGATGCGCAGCTACTGAGTCGTAAGGTCAGCCTTGTGCAGGGCCAAAGCCGTTATGAAACGCTTTTGCAAATGGCCAAGCAAGCAGGTCTATCAATTGATTTGTCACAAGGCAATGAGGTGCGCATTCTTCCGGCGCGAGTTGGCGCCAGTGCCCAAACTGTGGCCAGTGAGCAAATACGAGTGACTGAAAGCGCAGTCACGACAGATTCCCAGGGTAACCCGGTACCCGTGCCAGGCACAGAGGTTGAAGTCCAGGTTGAGCAGGTTAACCCTCAAGCGCAAGAGGCAATTGTTCCGGATCCAACCTGGGTCATCGATCGGGGGGTAATGCTCTCGGCGGGGATGCGTAAGTGGTTCGAAGAGCAGGGCTGGCAGCTTGTATGGCGCGCCAAGGTTGACTACCAGATCGTCGCCCCCGTGCGAATTACAGATGATTTTCTAAGCGCGGTCGACAAAATGCTTGATGCCTACAAGAACGCGGATCGCCCCTTGATTGGTTACGCCCATGAGGCCCAACGCGTCATTGTTGTGACCGAACCCGGCTTAAAGAACGCAAGCGTTGAGCGCAGACCCATTGCGGTGACTGCACCTGAAGGAGCAGCGCAAGTAAACGAATTCGACGGAGAATAGGAATTGAATACAGCACGTAACCTTAAGCGCTTGGCCACGTTTGTTATTTTCCCGATTTTTCTCTCCGGCTGCGCAGTTCAGCGAATTAATGATTCGGTTGATCGTTCTCAGGCGCGCGAGCAAAGCGCCATGTCGATGTTAGAGCGCATGCGCCAGGCCAAAACACCACGCGAAGCAGCAGGCGGAGCCTTGATCCGCAGTGATTCTATTTGGGTTGATACAAACGCCGTGCCGGCTGCAGCTTCCACAATTAGCGGAAAACCCTCCCAACTCGATTGTCCGATTACATTCATCCCCGTCTCGGGCGTAACAATTTCGGAATTCGCTAAAAGCGTTACTTCGCAATGCGGTATTCCAGTCAGGGTTACCCAAGATGCGCTGGCTATGCTTAATGGCTATGCACCAGGTGGCTCAGGAGGGCAAAGTCAGATTACGCAAATGGGTGCTTTACCTTCCCCAAATTTAGCGGTAATGGGTAACGGTAGCGCCGGAAACAGCATGGCGAGCGCGTATATGCCCATCAACAATGTAGGTAATACGATTTCCGGCATTAACTGGAAAGACAAGCCGCTCAAAGGTTTGCTAGATCAGGTTACCGCACGCCTTGGCTTGGGCTGGAAACTGTTAGATGGCGCGATCGTCATTTTCCATACCGATACACGCGTATTTCACTTGTACGCCATACCGGGTGTGGCCAAAATGAGCTCGGCCGTAAAGTCAGGGGCCGATTCTTCGAACTCTTCAGGCAGCAATAGCACCAATAATGCAGCAGGGAGTTTTTCCTCGGAAGGTTCAAGCCAGTCTACAGGCCTGACGTTCGAGACCAATATCATTGAAGATATTGATAAGACGATCAAAAACATGCTCACGCCCCAGTTCGGTCGATCAGCCATTTCACCTTCAACAGGAACGGTAACTGTGACTGATCGGCCTGAAGTGCTGGATCGAATTGCCGCTTATCTTGAAAATGAAAATAAGCGTATTACGCGTCAGGTACTTTTGAACGTCAAAGTGCTTGCGGTCACCGTTAATGATACTGATTCGATGGGCATTAACTGGGAGGCGGTTTACGAAAGTCTTGATCGTTATGGCGTGAGCTTAGCCACAGGCTTTCCTTCAGCAGCCGGCGGTGCTTCTGGTTCCATCGGCATCATGAATCCATCCAGCCGCTGGAATGGAACTGAGCTTCTAGTTGACGCGCTTTCCACTATCGGTCGGGTCTCAACCGTCACAGCGCCCTCGGTGACGACTTTGAATCTACAACCAGCGCCAGTTTTGGTGGGTTCACAGCAAAGTTATCTTGCATCCGTATCGACAACCGATACAGCAAACGTGGGCAGCACTTCAACGCTGACACCAGGCACAATCACAACCGGTTTCAACATGACTTTGTTGCCTTATCTGATGGAAGGCCCGGATATGTTGCTGCAGTACAGCATCAATCTGTCTTCTTTGACACGCTTGCGCGAAGTCGAGTCCGGCGGACAAAAGATCGAAATTCCCGAGGTCGCCAACCGAATTTTCAGTCAACGAGTGCGTTTGCGTTCGGGTGAGACTTTGATTTTGTCAGGGTTTGAGCAGTCCAACGACGATGCCTCCAAAGAGGGGGTGGGTGACTCCGGATTTTGGTTGTTTGGCGGTCAAGGCTCACAGAACAAAACGCGCGATGTGATTGTCATTTTGATCACGCCCGTAGTGATGGAGTAAGCAGCATGGCTAAAGAACCGTTTGACCCAATCGACGGTGACAACCAAGCCAGCGCTCGTCTGATTCGGGTCGGCAAACGCCGCTATGTCGCCAATATGGCCTGGCGCGCAGTAGACAATCCTACGCAGGCTAATAAACAAGCGCGGGAAATGGCAAAGCATGAGCGCATGAACCTGATGATGGTTTATGAAGGCTTTTCCGCACAGGCTGGCTTGGTCTACGCCCCCCGAAGCACTTTTAAGTCGTACTCGGGCGCATACAGTATCGCAGCAGTTCTGGCCAAATCCATTGGTGATTCTTGGCTGGGTGTGTTTGACCTGGATGACGGCAATTATTTGCTTGTCGCAGTAAAAGATGGCGCGATCGTTCCCGGCTTTGACCTAGTAGGTGACCCAGATCTCATTCGTGAAAGAGCGCTCTCAATTCGTCGGGCTAACGCGTGGCAAGCCGTCTACATGCCCGAGAAAGACGAGGGGTTACAAGCTGAATTTCGGGATCAGGCTGTTAAGTCCGGCGATCTGGTCAGCTTTCTTGAGCAAGCCAAACACATTCGAAGTCATCGTTTGATAGCAACCAACTCCTTATTTGGAGGGCTTTTGACACCCTCCAGCTTGGTGTTGTTGGCCGTGCTTCTCGTTATCTTGCTTGGAGCCTTTGTCTATTTCGAATTTATCAAGCCTTCAGAGCAACGGGTTTCTAATGCCCAGATTCAAGAGCGTGCCCAAGCGTTAGCGCAAGAAAAGGATCTGGCTAGACAAGAGGTGGCACAGGCGACCATTAGGCCTGAGTGGGTCTCTTTACCACTAGGTCAGGCCATGATGCGCAATTGTGAAATCCACATGGAGAAGCTTCCAGCCCGTCTAATCAACTGGCCGCTCAAATCCCTTGAATGTCGCGCCACTGGCGTTGTCGGTAAATATGAAAGGGAAAAAGGCGGGGCCACAATGGCTCAGGTCCAGTCGCAGATCCAAGATTATCCGATCGCCAGTGTCTTAGGAGAGATTGCCACTATTGGATATCGGTTTGACGCACCCCCAGCGCGCAATCACGGATTAGAGGTCTTGGATGAGCAGCAGTGGATGAGCCGGTGGGTGAGTTATTTCCAGTCATTTGAAGAATCAGAGGTTGCGCAGCTCACGCTGAAACACCAGCCGCACCCAGAACCGCCCCCGCCAAAGGCCCGCTGGATTAAGTTACTCGGCCAGGAAGAAGCGAAAGTGCCGCCCCCTTGGTGGAATACCTATACATGGGAAATGCGCCTTGCAGGGCTTTCCCCGGCGCAAGTGCTTTCCGATTTGCCAAGTAAGGGCGTGGTGTTGACCAGCGCGCAGGCTGAATATGATCAAAAGGTTAGCCAGTTTGAATGGGTTTTAAAGGGCTTGGCCAATATGCGCTACTGATTTGAAACAGGATATGAAATGAAACAGATTAAGAATCGAAACGTATCACATTGGGTGCTGGGCGCTCTGATGGCTTCAATTGGCTACATGAGTGTTGGCTCACATGATGCTCACGCGCAATCGAGCATGAGCGACGAAACAACGCTGGCTGAGATCAAGCAAATTAACAATGAAATTAGTCGATTAAATGCATTGACTGCAAAGGCTGAACAAAGGTTAAAGCTGTTGCAAGCTGAAAACATGATTGATCAGGCCTTGCGAGAAGGTAAAGCAAAAATTGTTAATGAGAGCGAAAAATCGGCAGAACCGGATTCGCCTGCGCCGGATGTTGCGCTTATCTCAGGATCGGGCAGTGCTTTGAGAGCGGTGATGAGATATCCCAATGGTACGAGCGATGAAGTTTGGGTCGGTAAGCGTTTGCCCGGCGGCTATACGGTTCATTCAATTTCCAGCTCAAGTGTTCGACTCAAAGATAAGCACGGAAAAATTATCGTTGCCGGCGCAGCTGCGCCAATCCCTGAAAGCAGACGCTCAGCAAACCGTGATGAGCATAATGCCCAAACAACGCCGGGCAATTTCCCTCGCGGTCCGATGCCTATGGGGTCGACGCCTCCCATGATGCCGCCTCAAAGTGCTTCACCCCCACCTGCGCCTATGAGTCCAGCACCTGTAGGACCAGATGGTGGGCCAGGGGCGCAAATTCAGCAAGCTCCAGGGCCAAACGGGATGCCGGCAAATGCGCCAGGGCAGCCAGATCCAATGGCAACGAATCCCGCTTAAGGCAAGGCGAAATCAATGAGCAATATGTCAAATCTTATTCAGGCAGCGAAAAAGCATGGCATTCATGTTCTGTCTCATGAGCATGGTCAATTTCCTGTACCGAATAAATACCATGATGTGTTGTGTTTGACGAGCGACTTTATGCTTCATGTGGCTAAGGGTGAAACGCTGAACCAGCATGTGCGTGAGTTTATCGACCGTCTGCAACGTCAGAATATTGAGATCCAGGACAAGAACATCAACGAGGTGTCGATTACGTTCTTGCGTGAAATGTATCGCCACCTTGTGCTTGAGTCAGATGAATCTTCACGAAAAACAGTGCTTTTGGAAGGGCAGGATAGTGCCAGTGATACGCAACGCGAAGCACTCAAAATTATTCGTGACGCCGTTGATAAACAGGCCAGTGACATTCATTTTGTTCTAAAGCCTACGTTGCTCGAAATCAGCTATCGAATTCATGGCGATATTTTCCATATCAACGACAAGCCTGCAGAACAAGGCCAAAGGCTACTGGCCACGATCTATGGCGCCATGTCGGATGTTTCGTCCACGACCTACAATCCGTCTGTACACCAGGATGCGCGACTTAAAACGGCATTAGCGAGCCAATGCGGTTTGTTTGCAGGTCGTATTTCTTCTGGGCCAACCGATACAGACCCCGGATCGGTCATGGTTATGCGACTGCTGTATGACTCCAATAAGCGGATCCAGTCGCTTGATGAATTGGGTTTTTTGCCCGAACAACAAGACAGTATTGAGCTCATGGAGCGTCGCGCAATCGCGGGCGGGGTCAATATTCTGTCTGGCGCAACGGGCTCGGGCAAATCCACCACAGCCAGCACGCTTTTGTCTGGCGTAATTGCCAAGGAGCGTGCAAACGAAGAGACGCAAGGCCTGGGGCTGCGTACAGGGATTAAAGTCGTAACAGTTGAGGATCCCCCTGAATATCGTATTCCGGGTGCAGTCCAAACGCCTCTTGTGGTCAAAGATCGATCAGATCCCGAGGATATTCGTCAAAGTTGGTTGCGTTCAATATCGGCAATGGTGCGCCGGGATCCGGACATGTGTTTAATTGGCGAGATCCGGGACCGCGATTCTGCTAAGGCGGCTTTTGATATGGCCACAACGGGCCACGGCATTTATACAACGCTTCATACAACCGATGCCGTAAGCATCATGGCACGCCTTAAAGGACTCAATGTTGATAAAGACTTGATGCTCGATCCGGACATTCTAACGGGCATGATCAACCAAAGCCTGGTTCAAAAGCTTTGTCCCTATTGCCGTATTCCCTGGCACAAAGGCAGGGAGCGGGTGGCACGTCAACAGCGTGATCGTATTGAGAAATATTGCCAGACTGAAGGCGTTTACTTGCGCAATACAGGCTGCAAACACTGCGTGCATGGCATTGTCGGCCGAATTGTGATTGCCGAGACGATCGTGCCCAATATGGAATTGATGGAAATTTTTGACACGAAAGGCAAAGTTCGCGCTAAAGAGTTCTGGATTCGTCAAATGGGTGGCATTAGTAAATGCCAGGCGCTTATTCGCAGGATTAATGAAGGTTATGTCGATCCCGTACAAGGGGACTCATCAGTCATTGCGCTAGACAATGATTTTGTTGCCCTGGGTATTGATTACAGCAAGTCTGGTGACTTTGATGCGCCGGCCATTCATCCTCAGAATTATTGGGGCCAAAGTGAGCGCCAAATAAAACTGGTTTCGTGAGAAAACAATGCTAGAAAATTTTGAACTTAAACTTAATAAGTGGCTTTTTTCAGGGAACTTGCGTATTGAGCTTTACGAAACAATTTCGTTATTGCTTGAAAACGGCGTTGTTTTATCCAAAGCTATTAAGGATATATATCTCATCGAAAGTGAGAATGGAAAAAAGCCCAAGGCTGTCCGTGCGTTGGTACTCAACAGCCTTCGCCGGGGCATTGAAAGGGGTCAGTCGTTGTCTTCTGCTATGGCGAGCTGGGTTCCCAATCAAGAAGTAGCGCTTATCAAAGCTGGCGAAACCAGTGGGAATTTGTCAGCGGCGTTAAAAGAGTGCGCCATAATTATTCGTGCAAAACAAGACATAAGTGGATCGGTCATTGGTGGCGTTCTGTATCCGCTTGCGATCTTATCAGTTTTGATTGTGTTGTTGTACCAAATAGCAACTCGCATGGTCCCGCAGTTTGCACGTATTACACCAGAAGAGACCTGGACGGGAGCATCGTGGGTACTCGCTCAAATTGCGTATTTCGTTGTTAATTGGGGGCTGGTCAGCCTGGTTTCTTTGCTCCTTTTTATGGTGTGGGTAATTTGGTCGTTACCAAACCTTTATCGACCTCGAATAAGGATTTGGTTGGATCAGATCCCTCCTTGGTCAATATATCGAGCCCTGCATGGCTCAACCTTCCTGTTGAATATCTCTGTCATGCTTAAAGCCGGTGTTCGATTGCAGGATGTTCTCATTCTGATGGCCAGAACCGGCAGTCCTTGGGTTAGAAGTCGCATTGGTGCTGCCCTTGAGGGCATTAACTCAGGAGAAAACTTGGGTGAGGCACTTCAACGCACAGGATATAAATTTCCAGATAAACGCATGGTTCAATATTTGCGCGCGGTTGGTGATCAGGATGGTTTTGACGAGCATCTAGCCCGTTTTGGTGAGCACTGGCTAAGTAAAAGTGTGGCGAAAGTCAAAAATGCATTTCGAATAATAAATGCGATATGCGTTGTTATTCTGGGCGCGTTGATGTTGCTTGTTGTGGTTGGTATTTATTCATTACAAGGCGCAGCCCAACAGTCGCTTGGAATGTAGTTTTTATTCTAGTTTTTAATCCATTAATCCTTATAAAGCAAGAGGTAATCATGAATATCCCCTTAAATAACCCAACGTTTGTACCACGGATAAATCGACTTTTATTTAACCGTAAACCTGGTGTGACCGCCGTCGAAATGGGCGTTATTTTATTGATCATCACTGCAATTGTGACCTTGGCCTTGACCAGCGCTTCTCGCGTACTTGGCCAAAGCGAAGTGACAGAAGAAGCTTCTAATTTGGCGATGCTTTCCAGCGCCATTCGCTCAACTCGCACTGGTGCAGGTTATAGCTCAGACATTATGGCTGACTTGGAGGCTGTCAATGGTATACCTGGCAACATGGCTTATGTAGACGCGACCAACACATTGAGCAATCGCTGGACAGGGGCTGTTACCTTTACGCAGCTTTCAAGTGGCGCGCATTTTGGCATCACCTATGCCTCTATTCCAGAAGAGGAGTGCGTACAACTACTGATGACTTTTAAGCAGGGTGTATTGCGAAGTGTGGGTTCAGGCGCAACCCCAAGTGCCTGGACAAATATTTCGGACATTACCGCCTCAGGCGCAGAAACCATTTGCAGTGGCGGAACGGTGACCTGGAGCAGTCAGCCGGCATAAGTGTAGTTTCTTCAAGTATTGAGCAGGCAAGCAAAGATGGCACAGCAATTAAATGAACTGGATTTTGTTGATTTGTACTTAACCGTTGATAAAGACGAAAACGGCAAGGTCGTTGATCGCCAGTTCTTAAAGGGCCTTAAAGGTGCTGATTCAGTGTTATCACCAGTGCCAGCTCAATTAATGGAAGAGGTTAAATCGGTCAGGAATTTGTGCAAGACAACCTTTCTGACCGATAAGACGCAAGAGTTTTACATCAACGTCGGTGGCGTTAAGTATCGCGTACGCGCTGAGCGCAATATCTGGAATCAGAATAAATTTACCCTCAGGAAATTAACCCTTTCAGCCAAACGTTTTGAGCAGTTGGGTTTTCATGATCAGATCAGCCAGCTAGTCATGCGCCCAGAATTGAAAGGATTGTTTCTCATCGCAGGGGAAACCGGTGCCGGCAAGACTTCCACTGCGGCGGCGTTGCTTCAATCCAGATTGTTAAAGCATGGTGGATTGGCGGTCGCCATTGAGGATCCCCCGGAAATCAATATGCATGGTCCCGTTGGCCCTGGCTGGTGTGAGCAGATTCCAGCGCGTCGTGATCGTGGTGGGTACAAAGAGCATTTGATTGGTGCGCTTCGTGATAATCCGGACATGATTTTGCTTGGCGAGGTGCGCGATGAAGCGACTGCTAATGAAGTGGTGAACGCTTCAAACAATGGTCACTTCATTATCTCTACGTTGCACGCACAAAGCGTAGAAACTGCCATTGAGCGGCTAAGCGGCTTGGCCAGCAGCGGCTCGGGTTTAGGTGTTGCGCCAACTAACTCCAAACTGGCCATGGGCTTGAAAGTTGTCATTTGGCAGCAATTGGAGCGCCGAGTCGATGGCAGTGGCTATGTCATGTCTTACAAGGTGCTGAATTTGACGGGTGATAACACCAATGCGGCGCGCTCTAAAGTGCGTGATGGAAAGTTTTCTTTACTGGTTCAGGACATCGATCAGCAGGCTCGTCGAATGGGTTTAGTGGGTTGAAAATGATGAAAATAAACAAGATCAAAAGCTACATTTCGCTTCAGTTGGCTCGTTTAAATAAGCAGATTCTTACCGATAAAAATAATTCGAAAAATGACCTGTCCAGATCTGTAAGATCGAAACGTAAAAAGCTCAATTTTGCTCGTAAAGCCGGTGTAACTGCCATCGAAATGGCTGTTGTTCTTGTTTTGTTAGCGGTAGGCGCGACTTATGGCGTCTCTCATTACACTCAATACATTAATCACCAGGTCACCCAGTCAGCTGCAGATCATCTGCAAATGCTCACCGAAGCGGTGAGTAACTACACACTGGATAATCGCGCGGCCTTGGCCACAACAGCTTCAACAAGCCCTGGATACATTACTTCCATTTCTGAAACCGATCTACGTTCAGGCGGTTACTTGCGCAGCAATGAGTCGCTGACTAATCCTCTAGGTCAGACATACCAGGTACTCGTTAAAGGCTCTGCGACAAGCGCAACGGATCAAAAGATCATGCCCTTTATTGTCTCTGATGGTAATGACACGCTGGCTGAGCCAGGTGATGCACGCAGGGTCGCTAACGCAATTGGCGGTACTGCCGGCTTCACAACTGCAGAAGAGCCGGAAACGATTCGAGGCACAAATAATTTGTGGGAGTTTGATGTTGCGCAGTGGGGCCTAAGTGCCGCACCGGAACGAATTGCTTCGGCAGTTTTTTATGATGACGGTGTAGGCCAAATGGATCTGTCAGCTTTATTGCATCGCAATTACGATCCCGCGAACCCAGCGTTGAACCGAATGAACACAGCCATTGATATGAACGGCAATAATGTGACCGGGGCAAATCAATTCAGTGGTGTTTCGGCAAACCTATCAAATACTCTCAGTGTGGGCGCAGGTGGTATTGCATCTTCCGGAAATATTTCAACCAGCGGTGCTGTCACAGCAACCGGCGACGTAACAGCCAGCTCGATGTATGCCAGCAATTGGTTTCGAACGTATGGAGCAACCGGCTGGTATAACCAAACTTACGGCGGCGGTTGGTACATGGCCGATGCTACCTGGATACGTGCCTATGGCAATAAATCCATCCTAACGCCTGGAACGATGCAGGCTGGATATTTACAATCGACAGGCAATGCGCATGTCGCGGGAACACTAACTGGTGGTTATATTCAGGGCAATGCCATGCGATCTATTCAGTATGCGCCTCCGGGCGGATGGTGTTCCGGCGGGTCAATTGGTTATTACGGTGGAAGTACGATGACTTGTTCAAATAGTGTATGGAGTTACGCGTCAAGCGGGGCAAGGTTTGGTGGTATGTGGTCGATCGACGATTGGGGTACTTGTAGGGCTACAAATCCATTGACTGGGGGTTGTTCATGCCCCGCAGGATACACGGCACGGTATTCAATGATTGCTCCTGGTGGAACGGGTTCGGTTCACGGATACTGGTGTCATGGTTAGCAGAGAATAAGAAGAACATTGTTAGTTCTGATTTGATTGTTTAGAATAAATTATTAATATATCAATAATCATTTTAATATTTATGTAACGTCTATCGCGCAACATGGAGCAATGTTTTATTGCTTGTCTGGCTAAGCCAGAATTTCATAATGATGCCGATACAACGTTATTGTTACCCCTATAGACAAAAAGTAAAACTTCTGCGGATTTTTAACCGCTTAAAGAATAAACAACGAGACTCTATAACCCGGTATGGCATTAATCGTAAAGCGGGGGTAACAGCCGTCGAAATGGCGGTAGTTTTGGTTTTACTCGCTGTTGGCGCAACATATGGTGTTCGTCACTACTCACAATATGTAAATCATCAGGTCACGCAATCTGCGGCAAATCAACTTCAAGTTATTACCACTGCAGTGGGTAACTACGCGCGTGATAATCGCGCTGCATTGGCTACTGCTGCGTCAACTTCGCCAGGGTATATCACTACAGTCTCGGAGACGGATCTTAAAAACGGTGGATATTTGTTGCCTTCAGCCTCACTGACGAACCCTTTTGGGCAAACGTATCAGATATTGGTCAAAGGGTCGGCAACGAGCGCAACTGATCAGAAAATCATGCCTTTTGTTGTTTCTGATGGCAATAATGCAATGGTTGAGCCCGGCGATGCGCGCAGGGTTGCAAGCGCGGTCGGGGGCTCAGCGGGTTATACAACATCCCTTGAACCAGAAACGATTACAGGCCTTAATAACTTGTGGCAATTCGATGTCGCCCAGTGGGGCGTATCTCCAGCGCCAGAAATCATTGCTTCAGCCGTATTCTATGAAGAGGGTGTGGAGCAGATGGATCTTTCAGAGTTGTTACATCGTAATTATGACCCTGCCAATCCTCACTTGAATCGCATGAATACCGCCATTGATATGAATGGCAATAGCGTGACCAGTGCAAATCAGTTCAGTGGTGTATCAGCCAACTTATCCAGTGCATTAACTGTCGGTGCCGGCGGCATTAGCTCAGCGGGTAATGTCACCTCGTCAGGCCAGGTTTCCGGTAATACGGTAGTGGCCAATGCGATCTCATCGAATGGCTCAATATCAGCTGGCGGCGACGTGACAGGCAACTCGATGTATGCCAGTAACTGGTTTCGTACCTATGGCGCAACTGGGTGGTACAGCCAAACCTATGGAGGGGGCTGGTATATGGCTGATGCCACCTGGATTCGCGCATACGGCAATAAATCGATATACACGCCGGGCACGATCCAAGGTGGTTATATTCAAGGCAATGCCATTCGATCCATTCAGTATGCGCCCCCGGGTGGGGGATGTACGGGCGGCTCAATAGGCTACTATGGAAGCAGCACAATGAATTGCGTCAACGGCACTTGGCGTTCGGCAGGAACAGCGCCTGGAGCCTGGTGGGCTAGTTGTTTTATTGTAGAGACTAATAATGAATCAAGTCCCAGTTACGCAGGGTATCTCTGTAAAAATACCGGCGCGGGCCACTCAATCACATATAACCATACCTGCTGCCCGGCCTAAAATATTCAAAACACTAACTGTGTTCTACCTTCAATATCACCGTTCACTTCGGCAAATGCAATTCGCTCGGGATCCAGCCTAACTGATACCGCATTAATGGGTGAGTCACTGATATTGGTTATCGCAGTATGGCGAAGGACATGCAGTTTGGGGTGCGACTCAAAAAAACGATGGACTAAAAAAGGATAGCGGTTAAAGGCATTGCTAAACAGGTTCAGGCGAGTTGCAAGCAATGAGTCAATATCATCCTCATTAACCTTTGCCTTCTTAAGCCAGGTACGAAAAAAGGATGTATATGCCTCGTAAGTGTCTACGCGCGACCAGGTCGGCATAAACGTATCCAGGGGATTTAGATCCTCAGGCGACTCTGTGTAAAGCTGTCTTAAATAAGTTAACCCTTTTATTTGTGGATTCTCGTCCAAGTATGCTTGCGTTTGAGTATCAAAAGCCTTCATGTAAATCGTCACGAAACTAAGCGATAGATCCGGATTTTTCATCACATGTGTATTGCACGGCACAATTAATGGGCTCATTTTCGTTGAGCCGGTAATGACATCCGGAGTACGAAAGCACCAGGTCGAAAGCGAAATACCTTTCGGCGGTTCACTGGGCGGCATCAAGCTGCAGTCGCGCAGCCTTAATGCTTTGGGAATCGATTTTTTACTTGGCAGGATTATGGGTACACAAACCGCAACTAAATCCTTTAAATCCACAATCGAGGGTCGCTTGATCGGTATTTCAAGGTCAACATGATCTGGATAGTTGCTTGGTAACTCTTTAATGGTCATGATTATTTTCTTTTGGCGGGTTTTTTCTGTACTTGATCAATAGCTAATCCGCCTGATTTTGAACCATGCTCAAAGGCGTTGTTGTCATCTGGATCGTTATCTCCATCTTCGCCCCCCCTATCCCTGTTCTTCTTGGATATCCGAATGGGGTTTGCAAAAAATGAATGTTCACCTTCCAGTATTTCCGGGGCGGGGTATTCTTGGTCAAAATCGCCCAGATTATTAGCCTGATATATAAAGTTTACTAACGCGAAAAAGTCATCACGCACTATTCTAAAATCGGGCTCTTGAGCACGTGTATAACCCTGCTCATCATCAGCTTCGAGTAATTTGGCAAAAAGCATGGCAACTGTGCGTGTTGAGGGTTTGCCACTGACCATCCACTTATGGAAACTAACCGGATATCGACCAAATGCGGCGGTCACCCGCCTGGCAATACCAATGCGAATACGGCTTAATTTGTCTTCCCGGGAGGGCTTTTTTGTCTGCATCAACAAATTAAGCACGTCCTGCTCGTCGTCGAATCCAAATCGCTTAAATACGTCCTGGTAGATCCAGAGCACGAAATCACGCTGCGACCAACCTAAATTGGACAAAGAGGCCATTCTAGGCTTGGCCTCGTAGAGCAGCAAAAGCATCTGGAGCTCTAGCGGCGCAGGTTCGTTCGAGTTTCCTAATTGGCCTCTGAAATAATTGCTTGAGCCTAGCATGTTGCTAATTAAGGCTAGGGTAGGGGCTTCTGGGCGATTGAAGCCAATTTTATTGGCAGATCTCCCGCGTTTGTTATCAAGTAAGAAGTCGTCCTTCGTTCCGTAGATACTGGCCAAATTCGCCAGACGATACGAACGGATCAATAAGTCGTTATAACTGATTGGCTTACATTGATCCAAGCTTGAGTAATGTGCCAGCAGACGCTGTAAGCGTGTCATTGGTTTTTGGGGCATGAAAGATAAAAAAAGTTTATCTAAAAAGAAGTTCTATTATGTCCCATTAAACAAGTGATAGACAACCAGGCTGACGGCCAATGACACGTAATTAAGCGCTAAATTATTAACTATCCTTTTAATTAAGTAGAAGTTAAGCACTAATAGCGAAAGGCAGGCTGCATTTCGAATTGCATGATGTCGCCTCGATACCGCATCGGTAACACGCCAATGGCACCATCACGCTGTTTTGCAACAATGAACTCAGCGCTATCTGGTTCGGCCGTATCAGGATGATAGACGCTATCCCGGTAAAGGAAGAAGATCAGATCCGCGTCCTGCTCGATGTTGCCCGATTCGCGTAAATCCGAAAGCATGGGGCGTTTGTTGGCACGCTGTTCAAGCGTACGATTAAGCTGACTTAAAGCAATGATTGGGCATTTGAGCTCTTTGGCCAGGCTTTTCAACGTTGCCGAAATATGGGAAATCGCTGTGTGCTTGTCAAGATGCCTGCCTGAGGCGCCCAATTGAATCAGTTGTAAATAGTCAATGATAAAAACGGTTCTTCCATGCTCACGCACAAATTTACGTGCAATAGTACTGATATCCTCCAGGGTTAAGCCGCCATCATCGATGAGCCAAAACTTGGAACCTGGGCCATCGCTGGCGACTGCACTGGGCAGATCGCTTTTTCTAAAACGGTGAACGACATTGATCACTTGATGTAAATGATCGTCAGCAATGGGGCCACTTCTTAAATGCTGCATACTGACCCTGGACTCACTAGCCAAAGTACGGGTGGCAAGCGCGGAGTTGACCATTTCAAGTGAGAAGAACAGGACGGGTGTGGTTTTTGATGTGTCATCGCCCGCGCGCCCGCCTGAGATATTACGCGCCCAATTGAGCGCCTTTGCGGTTTTACCGATGGATGGGCGCGCCCCGAGCACTGCATAATCGGATTCTCGAAAGCCGCCGCCGAGCATTCTGTCCAGCTCGTCAAAACCTGTAGAAACTATCCAGTTGTTATTCTGGTCGGGATTGACCATGCGATCGAGCACCGGCTCAATGGCATCCCAAATGTGCGTTGGTGCGTGTGTCCCCTTTTGTGCTTGATGGGTTAGGGAGGTAACCAGATCCCGCATTTGGCCAAGGGCACTGCCAAGATCCTGTGAGCCCAGGCTTTTGAGTTGATCCAGCAGCTGATCACGCAAAGTGCGTTTAATCGCCACTTGAGATAAGCGTTTGACCGATTGCTCAAACATTTGTGCAGTGCAATAGCGAACGGACGGATCGCTTGCCAATTCGGTCAGGGCATGGATCCCCCCGATATCCACATTACGCTGTTGGGCCAGCGCCCCCAGGGCGCTGAAAGAGGGAATATCCCCATTTTTGAGTAAATATATGGCCAGATTGGCGATATTCCTAAAGTGCGGTAAATAAAAATCTTCTGGCTTTAAATCATGTGCAGCAACTCGCAAACTCTCCACTGTCGTGTCATCTGCGCGCAGCAGTGCTGCACAGAGCTCCTTTTCAATTTGCGGCAAGCACAGCGGCTCCCTGTCCTGCCAATACTGGCTGGCTGAGTCAAGCAAACTGCCCCCCTGGTCATTCTCTGGCGTGTTGTTTGCTGATGTCTTTAACGAATTCTCGGATTCAGGGTTTTCATTATCGAAGTAAAAACTCATGGCATTGCCCTCAATAAGGAATGTCAGGGAATTGATCGGGGTGCTGCGCAGCCAGCGCCCGATAACGTTGCATTCGTGCTTGCTGGGCAAGCAACTCGTTGTCCTGCTCAACTTTGGGTGTCACTGTCAGCGAAGACTTTGATCCCGGGGTTGATTGAAGCGGGGTAGGGGTCTTGGAAGTCGCCTGATTAACGGGGCTTGGCAAATTTTCAAAAACAAATCCACCTACTGCAGGCTTGGTTTCCGTTTGCGCACGCACGATCGATGAAGTCGCCTTGGAGCCAGCATTGCCAGGACCGGGCACCATAGCTCCACTTTTTTGCGACAAAGATGAATCATGGGGTGGGCCAAAGGAAAAGCCAGGGTTGTGCGAACAGGCGCCAGGCGGTGTTGGGTTGTTCAATACACGCTGCGCTAAGCCATGAGCGGTCGGCGCTGCCGGTGTTTGAGAAAAGTCGATCTGTTCAATGCTAAGCAATCGAACCTGCAGGCAATTGTTTCCCGTTGAATTTAATAAATACACAGATAGGCAAACCCACTTGCTACCCAGCGTTTTCGGCACATCTGTATCCAAGCTGATCGTCCACGAGTCAACCTGAACGGTTTTCGGGGCGATGTGTTTTAAAAACCCGGTAATCGTCATGCATGGGTGCATCCTGCTCTCCCAAAAAAACTAATTTAAAAATAATTTTCAATATATTAAAAATAACTTATAATTTGAAAAAAACAGAATCGACAAACCACTCAAAACGACGGAGAAGTGATGCGTGCCAGTTTGAAATCAGGACACTTCGCACTGATGCCTCGGCCAGCAATTGATCCCAATTGGCTGCTTGGTTTGCCGGCGTATTTAAGCCAGGATGGCCAGGTTGTGCGGGCAAGTCTTAAGTTGCTTAATGCGGCATGGCAAGCCAATCCGACAGGCACGCTTCATATCCCCAGTTTTGCGGCATTGGCTGAGATCACGGGTTTAGGTATTGAAAAAGCTACAGAAAATCACGCGCTATTGATGCAGGGCTGGACAGTCAACAAGCAACAGCAATGGCGTTTTGAGCCTATTGCCGAACTTGCTCAGTCTTTATTGACTACACATCAATCGGCTATTGAGTACCTGGGCAATGAGTTATTGATCCAGGCACAAAGTCCGGATCTGTTTGGCCCGGCGGCAAGCGATTTGGCTAATACGCGAAAAACACAAACCGAACAAACAGCATTGCCCGTTGTGTCCAAAGCAAGTAAAGGCAAGGTCAAGCGCTTATTGCCCGAAAACTTTGCATTAACGCCGGGCATGCACCAGGAATTAGAAAACCAAGGTATCTCAAGCAGCCAGGCCGGCCACGTTCAGTCATTATTTGTTGATTACGCAAGCGCACGCGCTGAGCGTTCAGCCGACTGGGATGCCACTTTTAGAAACTGGCTTCGTCGTGCAATTCAATGGGGCAACGTCACGCCTGACAAAACTGCGCCAACTCAAACAGGGGCGTTCAGTTTTGACGCCCCAGAGCGTACCCAGCCCACCCGTCCACGCTTTGCCCCTCGGGGCTCAGATGCGCCTAAAAGCGTGCGCGCGCGTGACGATAGTTTTATGGCATTGCAGCGTGCCCGCCAAGTCATGAAAACCTATGCCTCCAACTCATAGATTATTAAGGATGCGACCATGAGCCTGGATCCATTGCAATATTTGTCATCCCTATGCGGGCGCACAAATCAAACGTTGACTGACGATGAGGCCCTGGATTGGGAACGTAAGGTGTTTTCACGTTTTAAGCCCGAGCATGTGCTGGCCGCGCTGTCCACACACGCAGATCGTAGCCAATTCCGGCCGCAAATTTCTGACGTATTAAAGCTGTTAGGTGATACGAGTAATCGCAGTGCGCACGAGGCGCTTAATCAGCTCGTTCGACTTGTTAACCAATATGGCCCTTATCGAAGCCCTGAAAATAACGATGAGGCGCTATCGCTGACCATTGTCGAGTTAGGCGGCTGGCCCCACGTTTGCCAAAGCTTGCCCGACCCCGGCGCCAATGAGATAGGGTTCGATCGCTTTGCCAAGCGTTTTGCTTTTGTTTACGCAGCCAGCTCAAATCGAGTTCATGTTCTGGGTATACGCGCACCCTCCAAACCAATGGGCTTAATTGAAGCGCAGAGCTCCAAGGGGGCGCAAGCCGCGATCGAGTACGACCCCCAGGATCAACAATCGGATTATGAAGCACCGAAGGTGAGGGCATGAATAGGGTTAATCAGGAAAGCTATTTCCAGTCCCAAGCCAAGGCGCGTCTCACGAGTATTTTGCTTAAGGCAAATCAATGTTTCGTTGTTCTTTTGGTGATTTTACTAGGGGTGATGCTATTCCTAACGGCGCTGGTCGCAACCCGATGCCATCAAATCGACGGCATTACGCTTACCGGCCATCGATTCCAAAGTTATTCACTTTCTTGCCCCTCGATCAATAACGGGCTGGCCGCAGTGCATTCGCGTTTGCTCGAATGGAAAAAGTTAATTCGATAATAAGAGGATTGAAAATTGAATCGCCCAACGAGTAAACCGCAACAGACCACAAAGAACGCAGGTAGAGCCAGCGCTAAAGCGCCTAGCAAAAGCGTGCCCAAAACAAGCAAGCAGACCGCGCCAAAGAGAGCCGATAAAACGGTGCAATCTTCTGTAGACAGCTCCGTCACGCGCTTGTTGGGTGTCAATATTTTGCTTATTGGCGCGATTTGTCTATGTCTTATTGTGATCGCAACGCTTGCCTGGCGCTTGATGAGCACCCCGGTTTCAGTCATTGCGGTGACTGAAGATGCGCGCATCATAAAACCAGAACCCCTGGCCAAAGCATTTGTTACCGACACACGCGTGCTTTCTTTTGCAAGTGAAGCCTTGCGCGCGTCATTTAGTCATGATTTTGTTAATTACCGCGACTCATTTTCTCAAGCGAGAAGCAAGTATTACACGGCCCAGGGCGGCAAATCGTTCACAAAAGCCATTGACCCCATCTTGAATGAACTGCGTGAGAGACGACTGGTGATGTCGGCCGCGCCACTTAAGGCACCTTCTCTGGTGCGCGGTCCCTACTTGCTGGGGGGGCGAGCCGTTTGGGAGATCCAAGCACCTGTTGCTTTGTTCTTTGAGGGTACGCAATCTCGCTTTCCACCTCAGGAACGACTGGCAACCTTAAAGATAGTGCGAGTTGATTTATCAGAGAATCCGACAGGCATCGGTGTTGATTCAATTCAGCTGGCCCCCTACATCGAGAGGGATTAAACAGTGTTCATAATGCGAAATTGTAAAAAGGTTTGTTACAAACTTGATTCAGTTGTCACGATCTCTAACATTCGTCCTGAACTGACCCGCGCAAGTTTTTTATCGGGTCAATCTGGATCAGAACCGATGAATGGTCTGCATTTTGACAAGGAATATTTGTGATGACTGATGCCCGTTTTATCTCGCCAATTACGCAGAATCTGGACGCCTTTTTAAAGGGGACTAACCCTTCATTTGTTTCAGATCAGATTACTGACAAGTCACAGCATGAATTTATGGCGTGGTTTGAGTCGATTGGTGGTGCCTCAGTCGCCCGGGTGACGCACGTATCGGAGCTGGCAGCAGCCTATACGCGCTTAGAAAGCGAGGTTGGAGAGGCTTCACTGATTGAGCTGGGGATCGGGATCTTGGTCGGGCGCGCCTTTTATTCACAAATGCGTAAAGAACAATCGCAGTTACAGCTGATTCATGACGATCCGCTGGCGGCCGATCAAGTGGCATCACTAATGCACAAATTCGAAGAAATCATCCAGATTGACGAAGCCTATGCCGAAACGCTTGCACGCAATCTGGCCTCAATAGACGCGGATGTCTTAAACATGCTGTATGACAGCGCCCCCAATTTTTTTGCTCAAGGGCTGGTGCTGTCATGGATGGGAGCGTTGGTGCCGTGGGTATCACAGAAAAATTTATGCCAATAAGACAGTTTGTCAAAAAGGGTCGTTTTATCGGCCAATGTGTCGCATTAAAAATACTGTTCGTAATTGGTAGCGTCGCGTATGGCCAAAGCAACCCAGAAAATAACGCCTTTTTGGATCCAAACATGGAACAAGAGGCTTGGTTGCTTGCGCAGCAGCAAGAAGGCGCCAAGCCGCAAAGCGGCCAGGGCGCGCAAGGCAATCAAGATGCCAACCAGGCAACTCCAAAGCCAGCGCCAACAGGCCAAAGCGCTGAGCAAGCGCAACAGCAGCCGACTTATCAAGCAAATGTTGCCGCAGTTGAACCCTTGCCCAGCCCCAAATTGGATTTAAAGCAAAAAGTGCTTAATCAAGTCGCGCCGATGGATGCCAACCTGGTAAGAGAAGTGATTCGTGAGCTGGAAAAGCGTCGACAAGCTGCAGCAGTGCCGGCCAATACCAATATTAAAGCGGCTCTATCAAGCTTCAATGTGGATTTATCCCCCGGGGCAACCCCCCCTGTAGTCAGAATTGCGAGAGGCCAAGGCGCCGTGGTGACGTTCTTAGACACTGCGGGCAATCCTTGGCCGATTGAGGCCGCTGAAAACTTCTATACGCAAGCCATGGACGTCAAACAGCTAAGCAGCCATGTGCTCTCGGTTTCTGCGCGTTCGGAATACTTGCGCGGCTCAGTAGGGGTGATGCTAAAGAACCTGTCAGTACCCGTCACATTTACGGTTATCCCAGGCGTTGAGTCGACCGATTATCGCGTCGATTTGCGCGTTCCCGGCATGGCCCCGGGCGCTGTGCCCCAGGTAGCTGGTGGCGCAGGAGTTACCACTGTCGGTAGCGCTGATTTGATGGCCTTCTTGTATGGCCAGACGCCCGAGAATGCAAAACGTCTACAGGTCAAAGGCAACCCCGGTATTAGCGCATGGCAATCGGCTAAAGGGGATTTGATCTTAAGAACCAATGCCATGGTCGCCTCACCTGCATGGAGCGAAAAGTTGCCTTCAGCTGACGGAACAAGCGTTTACCGATTACCGCTAACGCCCGTTGTGCTCGTGTCAGTCAATGGCCAGATTAGCAACATTCAGATTGAAGGAATCATGCCTGTAAACAACCAGGAAGCCATGGGCTTTTCTAACTAAACGACACAAAAAGTGATTGGCAAAAGGATTGAGTAAGTATATGGGCCTTAAACAAGATCTCAAAAAACCGCTGGACGCAGGGTTTAAAAGGAATCTGCTCATTATTGGCGGCGCAATTGGCGTATCCATTTTGGTAATTGGTGGGATGATGATGTTTGCTTCAAATGAGCAGCGCAAGAGCTCAGCACAAGAAACCACACTCACACGCGTCATGCCGGCCGAGAATAAAGACAATGATCATGAGATCAGTCCTGCCATGCGTGAGCGGTTAGCCAAGGTCCAGGAAGAAGAGGCCATTGCGGCCTACCGAGAAGGGCGCTCATATATCCCAGAAAACACTTTAGGTCCTGGACAGCGGGTTCAACAAGAGCAAAGACAGCCCGCTGCGGCTGACCCGTCAGGGCCAGGTGAGTCGAGTTATGCCCAGTACACAACGCGCCCCAGGCAAATTACACAGCAAGACACGCTCAATGCACAACGTGATTTGATTAGCCGCGGACTTGAGTTGCAACTGCAGCAAATTGCTTACGTATTTGAGCCTGCGCAATCGGCTACGGTACAAATTAAACCGACTGAGTCGCAGGATAATCGAGTCAATGGTCAGGGAGCAGCAAATAACGGAAGCACCGATCCGCGTGCCGCGCAAAACACCCCGCCGGTTCTTTTTCCTGGCCTTCAAATTGCGCCAGCGCGACTGGAAAGCCCTATTAATACCGACAAAAGCCGATTTGTGTCGGCAACGATTACGGCGGGACCCCTGCAGGGGGCTTATCTGATCGGTGAGGCTGCGCCGATGACGCTATCGGGTGATGTCGAGGATGTGGGCGTTCAAATGACGCAGATGCGTTTTAAAAACCAACTTTATCCCATCGATGCAATCTTGCTTAATGAGCAAACGGCATCAGACATGATGGAAGCGGATATCGATCGGCACATTATTTCCAAGCAGGTTTTACCGGTCATTATGGCTGGCCTTTCGGGCTTGAGTACATTTTTCACCGCGCAGGGCCAAACGGGTGTGCGTTATTCGCCCAGCCCGGGCCTGAACGAAAACATCATTGTTGATCAGCCCAAAGCATCGCGTGAAGAAGCCAAGCAACAAGGTATTGGGGATGCCATCGGCGCTTTAGTTGATAACGGCAATCAACAAGTGAATCGCATGCAACAACGTCCGAACACGGCCACGGTCGATGCCTATACGCCGGTTGGGGTGCTTTTTCGCCAACCCGTTTATGCCAAAACAGCACAATAGCATTCAGTTTGAAGGATTGATCACATGAATTGGAACGAAACGCCTGAGGATCCAAAGAAAAGCCCGCAAGACGGGGTTGGCGGATATAAGCCGATGGATGAGTCTGCAGAAAAACCGGCTGGTGCAACTTCAGATCCCGCGCAAGAAGATAATGCCGTTCAAGCTGAACAGGCTGGACACATAGAGTCTGATGATGCGCAAATTAATTGGGCCGAGCAAGGCAACGATGAAACCCAAGAGGATGAATTATCGTCATTTCCAGAAAGTGGTGACAATGAGCCTTTTGTGGGTCAATCGGATACAGATACGCCCATTGATGACAGCCCACAAAGTGATAGTGTCCACGACTGGGGCAACGACGAGGGTTTGAGCCAAAATCTTGATCAGGATGACATGAATTCTGAAGAAGACGAAGAAACAGAAGAAGAGTTCGTTGATGACCCAGATGAGCCGGTCAAGAATAAACCCTCCAAGGTAAAAACCCTTGCCCTTATGGGTGGCGTTGTTATTGGGCTAGTTGCACTGGTCGGTGGTGGCCTGGCCGTTAAATTTGGTGGCTCTGGTCAGCCGGCGCAGAACCAGCCAGTCCCGACTTTGCCGGTTGAGCCTGAACAACCCCGAGCTCAATCAGCTGTTAACCAGGTGCAGCCGCAAGATGATGGTGTGCCAGCGTACTTAAAAGAGGATAACGGACAAAATCCTCAGCCAGCTCAAGTTATTCAAGAAAATGTGGCCCCGGTCAGCTCTGAACCAGTGCCTTATATCGATCCGATGGTGCTTCAAGCGCTACTGGATGCCGATATTCTGGATAAATTAAACCAGTTGGCCGAGCATCAAACCGCAATGGATGAAAAAGTGGCCTCGCTAACCGAAAGGGTGGTCAAGGTTGAATCGAACCAGGATCAGTATGACAAGGATCTGGAAGCCTTAAAGAAGGCGATTGAGGCTCGTGAATCAAAAGATACGACAGATGAAGCGCAAAAGAGCGATGAGGGTAATGACGACGCCCCATCTAAATCTGCAGCTAAGTCTGATAGTAAGACTACTGAGGTAGCAAAGGCCCCGGCCCCTAAACCTAAACCTGCGGCAAAACCCGCTCCCAAAAAAGTAGCGGCAGCTAAACCGCGTCCAGCGCCAAAGCCAAGAATTCAAGCGCCACGCGTTAAGCCTAACAGCGAGTTAGTGAGTGCTCGCGTTGTGGGTATTTACCCAAGCAGAAATCCAACACTGGCTTACGTGGTTAGCGATCGTGGTTTAACGACGGTTCGCCCGGGAGACGTGATTTTAGGAGCTCGGGTGTTGCGTCTGGATGGCATGAGCGTTGTGACAACTGCCGGGCGCATTCAAGCGCAATAACTGATTGAGACGATAAAGCATGCAATGGCAGGCCTTTCTTGAAAACACCCAGGAGCTGGCGCAAGCAATTATCACCTTGCTTGTGTCGGCCGCAAGCATCCTGGTAGGCCTTTGGATTATCGCAACAGGCTTATTCAAGATGGTTCAGTACGCCCAAGGCCAGCGCCAGGGCCAGCCAACGCTTGCCCCCATTGCAATCAATTTTGTAGTGGGGGTGCTCATGCTTCGCCTGGCTATGACGGCCGGCGATGTAGTGCAAATGCTATTCGGTACAGGGATCCAGGCACCAATGAGTGCAATGCAGTACATGCCCGAAGAAATTAGCGGCTCTGAAACGATGCAGCAAGCGCTTCAAATCGGAATTTGGTGGGTAGCTGCCATCGGGTGGGTTGCGGTTTTTCGAGGGCTTTTGCTTTGGAATGATTTATCAAAAGGCCAATCAGGATCAGAAAATGCGGGTTGGCGGGGCTTGGTGCATGTTTTGGGTGGGGCTGCGGCAATCAATATTGGCGGCCTGGTTCAAAGTCTGTTTTCAGGGTAGGGGTCATGACCCGAAAACGTAGTTAAGGCAATGAAGTTGATTTTTACTTGGAGAAAATGAAATGCAAATGATTAAGCATACAGTCGAATATGTACAAGCGGCCGTTGGTTGTGCAAGTGCGAGTTGGGCTAAACAAAAGTCTGTCCGTGCAGCGATTGCAGCGCTATTGGGCGCTTCGATTTGGTCAGCGCCAGCCAGCGCGCAAGGGATTCCAGGCATGCTTCAGGGTGTATCAGAAGCGGTCACCGCCGGTATTGATTTTGTGATTTTGTTGGCGCTATTCATTGGTATTGCCGCCATTCTTTATGGCTTGAAACTGATTTGGGATAAATCGAACGATCGAGCTGACGTGAAAACAGGCAGTATTGTGATGTCCTTGGTTGGTGGCGCTTTGTTGTGCGTCATTTGGCTGGTCGTTACCGTACTGGTTGAAACGGCAGGCGGCAGTGCCGGCGATATTGGTCGCGCAGCGCAATACTAATCCTCACTTTTAATTAGCCGAGCAAGCCGGCATGAAGGCCCAGGTGTGTATTGCCCGCACTTGGGTCTTGTTCTTTCTCCAGCCTGGCCGTCCTGGCTGCTTGACGGCGGATATTGATCTTTCTTGATTGGAGTGTCGGTAATATGCCAAACGAGCAACGACAAAAGTTAGTGCCTGGTATTACTAAAGCAAGCCAATGGCCAACGAGTAAGGCGCAAGCTAAAGCCGTGTCAAGCGCTTATCAAAAGGCACTGGCTGCTTATCGAAAGAGCGGTAAGCCCCGGCCTTGTTATTACTGCGGCTATGTGTCAAAACACAATGAGCTCGTGGACGACGACGCGGCTCTTCACAAAACCTCAGGCCAGCGCTGGCGAGTGATTTGTTCAGCGTGCCATGGTTATCTTCGTATTGGCCAAAACCCTGTTCAAGGGCTCAAAGCATTCACGGATGGTTTTTATGGCAAAACATCACGGCTATTACATTCAGATCCACAATCTGGACCCAGCGCAAAGGTATTGAATCACCTGTATCGGGTCATTGGTATGGCCATGCTCGATGAGCAGACAGGCGAAATGGCACAAAAGCTTTACAACAAGCTTGCTTCACAAAAATTGGTTGAGCAAACCAAGGTTGCTTTTGGAACTAATTTGCCAAGCGAAATGCATAACGCGCTTAAGCAGTTAAGCAAACAGCCGCAACGCTACAAGGACCGAGGCGAAGCACTGCAGTCTTTAAGGTTAATTTATCACCCGGATGTAATTAAACGCTGGGGGGCTCGTCTTAAGGATGAAGTGCGAGCTGAATCTCCCTCCAACTGGCGTCAAACACACGAAGAAAAGCTGCAAGCATTACAAAAGTATTTAGGTAAGACCTTGACGGAACGCTCTGTAGCAAGCAGTGCCGGCGGCCATACCTTTGATGGGCCTCAAAGTTTGGCTGAACTTGGACCAAATGACGATGATTTTCATTAAGTAGGTGGGGCAGTGAATGGTTGATTCGAGAATGGATAACGAGCAGGTGCCTTTACACAAACCAACGGGTATCCGGCCAGCGCCCTTGCCTTGTGCGCTGGTCGCGTTTGAAAGCGATCAAGGCCGGGCAGGATGTTGTTATTTACCTGATGGCCAGTATCAGCAAATTGAGGGGCCAAGCCAACTGCGCAACGACATTCTCTGGTTATCAAATTTGCCTGCGCTGGAGCCTTTGACTCATCTATACCCAAATTTGCGCAGTCGTGTGTATTTAAATCGCCGCCCGGAAGATATCTGCAGGGACTTGGCCATTACCAATCCACTTGAGCACGCGCCGGGTATTGAAGAGACGGCCAATTGTGCAGCTCGGCTTTCAAGTGTTTTTACACGCGTCACAACAATTGCTGCACGGGCCTATGGCTGGGATGTGTATGAAATGGGGCCATTGCGAGTCCGAGAGCCGCTTCTTATGCGTGATATCGAGGCAAGCCTGCCGACAATTGCCAGTGTAGAGCCTGAATTACAGCGCGCGCTCGTTCAGGCCTATCAGGGATTTTCAGCACCGGACACAACCCAGTATTACTGGTCACCCAACCATATTTCAATTACGTTGCGCTTCAATGAATTGCGCTACATCAATCAATTACTGAGCGCCCCCGTTCCATGCAAGGGGAAATGGATCAAGGTACAAGGTCAGGCGTGGAACCAATCTGAAGTTTTAGATTATTGTTTGGCGCGGCCAACTGTTGTGCGCGCGAGCATTGATTGGTCAAATACCTCTGAGCAAGAAAGCGTGCTGGCTGCATTTGGAATGAGCGGCCAAGCAAAAGGATCTCAAAGACGATGGCTAACCCAGCCTGAGTTGGCCTGGATTAGTAAGCTGGCGCGCATTGAAATCCATCAATTCTGGGTCTTTGAAGGTAATTTGCAACCACTGAGTGATGAGTGGCAATTGCCAGAATTGCTTAAAGACCGCCCCCAGGCCGCATTGTCCTATAGCGCGGGGTTAGTTGCGCATAACCATTTTCTTGCGCTGACTGAACAAAAATGGGATAGAGACAACAAAATCATGAGTGCCACGGCGCCGGCTACCTGGTTACGCGCTTTGGATAGGGCCATGATGTACCAAATTGCCTATAAAGCAGAAAAAAAAGGATTTACCGTTCAACGCTATGGTTTGGGCAGCTTACAGGTGCGCATTCATCCAGATCAAATTGCACAACTTGAGGCTTTTCGTCAGGAAAATGGTTTTCTGTACCCTGATTTGAAATGGATACAGGATCAGCATGCATTAAATCAGGCTCCCGCACCCGGTGCCGTTAAGAAAAAAACGGGCTGGCACCCGCTTTGAAAAATTAATGCTTGGGTTGTATTACGGCCATTTAATCATGGTGCCTTCTTCGTAATCCAGTAGATAAACATTATGGATCTTTTGGGCCAACCCCGGATAAATCTTGCTCGCCTCATGGGATAACTGATCAAAGCAGGCCTCAAGCGATGGGCTACATGAGCGCGTGATCACCCGAGATCCGTTTGCTACGCAGCTCAAAATAGAGCGAATATAGGTAGGATGATTAAGCCAATCATCGAAAATTAAAGCGGTATGCTGTAAGCCACACGCTTTTTCCAAAGCAACATGTGCCTGAATGGGTGCGCGAACCGGTGAATGATCTTCGTTGGTATGACCAATATCTTCATCATTGTCTTGTTTGTTAAGTGCAATAGGGCTGTTTTGGTTGTGTACACGATAAATTGGCAATGTTTGTGATCGGCCCCAGAATTTAGCTAGGTTGACCAGGTAAGGCGAAAGGTTGACTGTCTGTGTTGTGTGCAGCACCCATAATCCGGATGTGCGATTATTGACAGCATTTACAAAGTCCTTCGCCCAGTCGCTATTCTCAATTGTGTCTATATAAGGAAGCGGTTCCACGTAAGATTCAAATGGTTCGTAACCAGGCAGGCCCCAAGCCTTGTTTTTGGACTTCTCAACGTCGGCCAGATAAGCCTCAAAAAGCGGGTCCGGATCAGACTTATCAAGTAAGCACCAGGGGTCGTTGTGAACGGTCAAGCTGTAAGCTCGCCAGGCACCTATAATCGACTCAATTGGCCAGTCTTGAAGTACCTGGTGGATTTCCTTCAATCGACGTGCTTGACTGGCGAAGGGCTCCACTGCGTGAGCGCCTGGCCATACAGTATGTAATTCAAAGCTAGGCAAATGGGCTACTGGGCTTGATGCATTGAACATAAGACATTCCTTAATGGTAAAACAGGGTGTTTAATGTGGTGCTGAGACCGATTGCATGGAGGGAATCAGAACCATGGACCATTCATTTTTTGTGTCGTTTTGCCGTTTGACCTGAACCAGCATGCTTTTTGTCAGCTTGATCCATTGCAAAGCGCTTTCAGGTACGCGCATTTTGGTGACCGATGCACGCCAGTACATTTCATCGATGCCCAGAATCACCTTGGTCCCGACAGATGCGATGAAATCTTCGGTAAAGTGAGTCGGCGACTGTGAGGCGCAGATAAGTGCTACGCCGAATTTACGAGCCTCTTTGGCGATCGTATTAATAATGTTGTCCGGGTCATCGTCAGCGTAAATATGGGCTTCATCCAGGATGATGACATCGGAAATATGGTCCTGCGGCCCACGTTGCACGGCATTATTGAAAAGTTCTTGCAGTCGAAACAGGACAAACAATTTGCGCTCTTCCAGGCTCAACGGACTGAGCTCATAACGCCAAACTGGCAGGCGAGGGTCAAAGGGGGGCGCAGTTGACTTGAAAATCCCTGTCGCATTTAAATTTTCAAGGCGATTAATAACGGATTTGAGCACTTCGGTCGAATCATATTTGAGTACATCCATCAGTTCCGTACCGCTTTGAATGCTGTTTACATAGTTACTGTAAGCATCAATTGCTTTTTTCTTGGCTTTTTCCACCTCTTCGCTCAACTCCGCCTCATCAATACGTGCTTCGCGCAGGCGATGGGCCTTAAGTAGCTTTCGATTCATGCCGGCCGCCGCCCGGTTGGTTGCCTGAAGATGGGTAATAGCCTCGACACTGGCCCCCAAAAAGGTCTTTTGCAATATATATTTGGCCATTCCTAAGGCGTCGGCGAGCGTCGGGTGACTTCGCGCGGTGGTTTTGGGTGGCCAGCGTTGTATCGGGCCTTGGTAATCACTGATGTTGACGAACCAGCACTTTTGCCCGGCATCCCACTTGGCGCCAAGCGATTTGGCATCATCTTTTTCTTCGATCGGCACATCCAGGTACATTCGGCCGTCAGAACCATCGCTGATGAGTCTTGCTTCATTTTCATTGACATACCAGGTCGACGGGTCTTTTGCCTTAAACCCGTTACGGGCATAGATGTCATTCAAGATAGAGCGCAGCACAGCCTCTTGTTTTGTCCCAAGTGCCCGCACCCGGTTCATTGTGGCTATAAACGCTTGGATACTCTTTCGAACGCCCCCGTAGTGCGGGTCGGGGATCACCCGAAGTGGGTTGAGACCATAGCGAGTTTGCTCAGAAAACAACACACTACTGGCCGAGTCGATACGAATATCGCCATGTACGTCAAAGACATGAAAACGCACTGGCTTGCTACTGCTTGACCGCATTTGGTCAATCATTTTGCAAAGCTGAAATGTTTTGCCAGCCCCTGACATCCCGACGATCAGGCAATGTCCGTTAACCGCAGTTCGACTGTCCCAAGTGATGGGCTGCGTTACTTTTCTTTTATAGTGGTGGGCGCATAAACCATAGGATATTTGCATATTGTTTGCCTTACTCCGCTGACGTGTCCTTTTGAGGCGGATCTATCAAGAAGGTCTCACGATTGATACCGTTTTTCTCGGCCTGAACAAGCCAAGATGGGGGGCGTCCCAAACCGGTCCAGGTTTGGCCAGTTTGCGGGTTTCGGTAGCGGATGATCCGATTTTGTACTTTGGCGCGCCGCGACTGCTCCAGCTGCAGGGATTCTGGTGTACGAAAAACCTCACGATCAATCCCTTTTTGTTCGGCTTCGCGGATCCAAAGCGGGGTACGCCCCCGGCCAGCCCATTGCTCACCGGTTTGCGGATGGCGATATTTGGCCATGGCCGGCAATTTCATCGCGCTATCAAAATCAAAAAATGCACGCGTAATCTGCTTTTTATTGACCTTATGTAGCGAAGCCTCTTTAACAAGGTCTCGAATCTGTTGCATCGATAGGTCAAATTGCACGATAAGAGCAGCAACCAAGCGGTTTTGGATGCGCTTTCTTTTCTTTTTTAAAAGACGCTGGCGTTGATTTAATCGCGCAATGCTTTGATTCAAGTCCTTCTCATCGCGCATTGCATCGTATGTACGCATTGCCCGCATAAAGGGGCGTCGCATTTTTAATGAAAAGCCTGCAAGCATTGTTCTCGCCTAATTTAAAAATAATTATTGTATTATGAATAATTATCTTTAATTTGCAAGATATCGCGGTTGCTTTTGTTTTGATAGGTTGGTCTCTCAAGCACTTTTTGTAGTGTGACAACCTGTATTGACGACTTATTAAGCGAGCACAAAAGCTTGCCAATGCCAATACTTTAAAATTATTATTGATTAAATAATATTAGTTTTAAATTGAAAAGATGGATACTTGTTCTATGAACGATGTTTTGCATATCGCGCCGATATCGGAGCGGGAGCAGCAGTGGTCATTTGATCCACATGAGAGCGATGCCTTGGATGGTGTCTTTATGCCGATCGTTCCGGGCAATGGCCCTCAGATTTATGAACAGCTCGATCAGATTGTCTTTGATACGCCAACGCAAGTAGGGATCCGGGCAACCAAGCTGTACAAGCAATTGTTGACTGAATCAGCTAATACAGTTGAGAACCGCACAGACCAAGAAAATCAAGCCATCACGCAACAGGTTCGGCATTTTATGCAAATGCTGGCTGATGAGCTTGTTCACAAACCCATCAGCGCTGAACCGATTTTGCCTGAAACCACACGATGGAAAGACAGCAATTGACCCTAATCGAGCGCCCTATACACCATTACCAGCAGCCATTAGCTTAAGCGATACCTCATGATCATCACTGCCATTGTTGTTAGCCTTGTTCTGGGCGTACTTATTCTTGCCACTTACTTGAGTCGTGCCGCACTTGAGCGTTTTCTCTACTATTTTGCAGGTTTTTTTATTGGCTCGGATATTCAGTCAAGAGTTTGGCTCGGTAATCCCGTTAGCGCAGACACCTGGCAAACAGTTGATGGTGATCTGGTCTCTTATTTAAAGATCCGCGGCTCCAGGCGCTTAATTGGGAAGGAAGACTTCAACAAATTAACGGAGAAATTAACAAAAGAGCTCACAACGCTTTTCAGGGATGGATCCGGTAAGCAATACAGCCTGAGCGTAGGCTTTTTATCAGATCCGCCGGGTACGGGCTCTGTCATTAGAGAGACGCTGCGCCCGGGTCTGGCTACTGCCGCACGCATGGGCATGGGGGCCAAAGCCCGTGTGTGGTTTGATTCAAAACTTGAGAATCTAACGCTCAAATGCAACGAAGAAGTCATTGTGATCTCGTTTACAACGTTGCGCTCGGGACTTGAGAAAAAAGACAGAGAACGCTTTATGCTTTGGCAAAAGGAAGCCTGGCGTACGGCCAAAATAGGCAAAGCTAAAGAACGTGATCACTCTCAGCCATTCTTGCCTGTGTATCCGGTTCTGACAAATCGGCATGACGCCGCGATTAAAAACCTGATGTATCACTTCTCACAGCCCGAAGCGGGAATGGGTATCTTGGTCGACAAAATGCGAGTGGATGAAGCGATTTACTATGTTCGACGCTTTATTGATGGCAAGGGCATTGCCCCCAACTGGAGACCGCTCGTAGCAGGGCTCAAGGCCCCAGTAGGCACAACACTTGAGCGAGAAACGGATAGCGCGAATACCCAGCCGTTGGCGCTGGCCCGTCAAATCATTACCGAACCCTCATTTGAGCACTTTGATGACTTTGAGCTTGTTCGGCGCGAGGGCTTGTATTACGGTTCTTTCAAAATGGACGTGTGCCCCAATGAAGATCCCGCCCCCGGATTTTCAGCATTTTTCGATCAAGTAGGCAGGCAGTTCCCGGTTGCGGTCAACATGGAGATATCGGCCAATGGTCTTGAGTACCGCAAAATGGACCAGACTCTTTCGGCTTTTTTTGGTGGTTTTGGGCAACATAACCGGTCGCTACGCGATGCATGGCAAGCGCTCAAGGAAATGGGTGAAGAAGAGTATATTGCCGCATTCCGACTGGTGGCCACGACTTGGGCCAAAGACAAGGATACGGTTTTCGATCAGTTATCAACACTTAAGATGGCCCTTCAAAGCTGGGGTGGCTCAACCGTAAGTAATGAGTCCGGTTCCCCAGTCAGCCTACTAATGTCCACGGCGCCGGCGCTTTCTCGTGAAAACCCCGCGCCTTTCATGCCTGGGCCGCTATCGACTTTTTCAAGATTGTTGCCAGTTTTCAGGCCTGCTTCTCCGTGGGATTTTGGTCAAGTAGTGCTCACTACGCGTGAAGGCCGGCCATATCCGGTGGCGTTTGGCACATCCATCCAGTCCTTTTGGGGCACGCTTATTGTCGCCCCCCCAGGTCGCGGCAAGTCCTTTTTGCTCAACGTCATTAACGTGGGCATGGCCTTTTCGCCTGGCCAGGTTGAGTTGCCATACTGCACAATTATCGATAAAGGGATGTCCAGCGCCAATACAATCATGGTGCTACGCGCGATGTTGCCTGAAGACCGAAAGCATTACGCCGCTTCCATTCGCCTTCGAAACACTGCCGAGTATGCGATCAACATTTTTGATACCCAGCTTGGCATGGATTGGCCCACGGAACGTGAGCGCGACTTTCAGGTCAATATGGTCTGTGCGCTTTGTCCCGGCCTGGGAAGCGAGGGGGCGCGATTTGCCGGCATGGTCATTGACCAGGCTTATAAAGAACTGGCTCGCGATAGCTTGTCGGCTAAGCGTTGGCAAAGGGCGCTTGATGAAAATATCAGTCAAAAGCTCGAAACCTTGGGCATGAACTTCAATACAGACGGCACAGGGCCGAGGATCTGGGATGTAGTAGATAAGTTATTTGAAATTGGTGATGTTCATAACGCCACGTTGGCTCAGCGCTTTGCAGTTCCCACATTAGACTATCTGGTAACCGCAGCCTCTTCAGATGCAGTAAGGGATGTGTACGGCACAAAAACAATAGAAAATGAACGAATCATTGATGTCTTCAACCGTGCCATCACAACTGCGATCCGCGAGTATGCCTTGCTATCAACCTATACGAGATTCGACCTGGGTGATACGCGCATTGTTTCGGTTGATCTGGAAGAGGTGCTGTCAACCACAACCTCAGAAGAGTCCCGGCGCCGTGCAGAAGTCATGATTCTGTTTGCGCGTCAGCTTGGCGCTAAAAACTACTTCTTAAAGTGGGACGAGATCGCAAAACAGGTTCCCGCCCAATATAAAGAATTCCAAAGGAATCGCATCCAGCGAATGGCTGAGACGCTGAAATTCCTGGAGTATGACGAATTCCACAATGCCCACGGCATGCATAACGTCCAAAGAATGGTTGAGACGGATTTTCGAGAAGGGCGTAAGTACAACGTTGTGCCAGTTTTATCTTCACAGTTATTTCAGGATTTCTCTAAGAATCTGGTCGGTACGTCCAATAACTACTTTATTTTGGGCGTTGGCTCAGAAGAAGAGGCTGATGAGCTGCAGGCGGTATTTGGTTTAAGCAATGCCGAGCGTCGTGCCATCGTTAATGACTGCCTTGGACCTGGGTCCAGTGAGCAAGGCGCGCCAGTATTTTGCATGTTCAAAACGGATCGGGGCCTGGTCTCTCAGGTGCTTTATAACAGCGCCAGTTCCCTGGAAAAATGGGCCTTTAACTCCAGCGCAGTGGATACTGCCGTGCGTAAAGCAGTTGTAGAGCGATTGAATGGTAATGAATGGCAAGCAATGCTGATTTTGGCTCAAGAATTTCCCGGCGGTACCGCCCGGTTTGAGATCGATCGTATGCGCCAAAATATGGGTGAAGAGGTCGATCTGGAAAAGTCCGGCATTGCCGACACGCTGGCCAGAGACATTGTTTCAAGAGCAAAACTACGTGCTCAAAACCAGCCGTTAAAAAAGGCGGCATAAGGTAATAAGGCGGTATAAAGGGAAGGGGGAAACCCCTTCTTTTTTTGTAAAAGCGCCCCCGTAACCGCGCACTTTTTCTTGGGGTTTAAAAATACGCCTGCGCCTATCAATTATCTGCAAAATTGGAATGATTTACGCCAAAAATTAACGTTTTGCCAGCCAATAGCGCCAACTTAGGACTACTAAAGCTGACATTTTGCCCCCGTAACCGCGCGCCCAACTCCTTTGAGACAACGATTCAAAAAAAGATGTCTCGATTTCATTGATATGCAAAATAGCGCTCTATAAACTAGGAATTAATGAATCAATTCCTAGTTTAAAAGGGCGTTTATCGTGACGGCAGCAACGACATCGAGTGACCTGGCTGTAGATTTTCTTCGCCCCTCACCGACTCAAATCCGTTTTGAAGATATTGCGCTTGGTCTATCAAAGTGCTGTCGCTTTGCCGGCCAGTGTCGTGGGCACTATAGCGTGGCGCAACACAGCGTACTGGTCGCACTTTTGTTACCCGAAGAATTGCGTTGGGAAGGCTTGCTTCATGACGCTACTGAGGCGTTTATGGGTGATTTGTCCACCCCGCTCAAATCAATGTTGCCTGATTACAGAAAAATTGAAGCCAGGCTGGATGCCGCGATTCGAATTCGGGCGGGTTTGCCAAGTGCCCCGCATCCAGCCGTAAAGCGGGCAGATCAAATTGCGTTGGCAATAGAGGCCAGGGATCTAATGCCACCGAGCGCACTTGATTGGCCGGAAGTCAGAGTCGTTTTAGAGGATCCAAAGTGTCAGCGTGAGCTACAGCGCACAGTCAGTCCGGCGCAAAGTTGGGCGCAAGCGTATCCGCTATTCATCAACGCATTGCAAAGCCTGGCGCCAAACCACTTACATAAAGAGTTGGCCGGTCTGGAGGATATTCAAACGACAGACTCGGATGTTGCGGTATCTGAATATCTGCAAATTTACCCCGTCGCACAACGAAGCGATGATTTTATGCGACCCCGAGCATAGGAGAGTAGTGATGGCGCATTTACCTTTAACACCTGAGTTGCGTGACATCGTTGAGCTTATTTCTGATGTTCAACAATGCCAAGGAACCCCCTTCTTGGTCGTCAATACTGATGAGCATAGTGATCAGGCCCGCGTTCGCATAAAGCTGGATCCGGGGGCGATGTTTGCTTTTTATCGATTGCAGCTGGCCAAGCAAACGATGCCGGCACAGCGCCTGATTCAACTCGCTCTCAAAGCGCCTGCAACATGGGTCGATGGCAATGGTCATGAGTTTGAGCCTGCCTATGCGTGGCTTGCTTGCACTAATGAAGGATTTTCTTTCAAAGCAACTGACAGCCAGGGAAAACTTTTGGCGCAAAGTGAGACTTTTACACCAGGTCAACTCAGTGAGGCCTTTACTGAAGGTGAGGTATTGGATCAAGGCGGTGAAGTCGATATTCGGGTGGGCCAAGCCGCTTCCTATGTTGACTCAAAAGTCGAGCACACCGTTTTACATCATGAAAAACGACATTTACAGCCAAGCTGTAAATATTGGGTAAGCGGATTAAATGGTTGATCTTACCTTTGCATGAGA
>TARA_R110000850_G_scaffold61445_6_pt1 | contig 87886 bp, 70 predicted proteins | sample TARA_R110000850 | Tara Oceans TARA_R110000850 (sample SAMEA4397586) | marine metagenome | biome: Polar Biome; feature: [SRF] surface water layer (ENVO:00010504); material: water (ENVO:00002006), including particulate matter (ENVO:01000060) such as... | depth 5 m | reverse complement strand
TTGGTCACCCGACGGTTTCCCTGAGCCGTCGGGTGTTTTTTTGGGCGAGGTTCTGCCCGCGCCGCCGCAGTGCGACCAGTCGCACACACTTGATCGGGCCCCGCCGCTGAACCTTATCTGCAATGCGCCGTCTGAATTAGCGAGAGGCAGCCCTCCCTTCTGGCTCTCCCGCCTCCACTCCCTGGGCGGTTTATTCCGGCATCCCCCAACGCCGGAATTTTGGTCACCCGACGGTTTCCCTGAGCCGTCGGGTGTTTTTTTGGGTGAACGTCCGCGCCCCGATCAATCGCTTTCCGGCTCTGGGGCCCTGTCGCCATCGACCCGGGGCTGGCCCGTGGCCTCGATGCCCAGCCAGGCCATGAGGTGTTCGCGTGCCGGTTCGAGCCCGGTCCGCGCGGTGGCCGAGAACAGCGCCACCGAACAGGCGGGCTGCTCACGATCGGCCAAGGCTTTCTGTACTGACAACAGGGTGTTCTTCGAGGCACCGTAGCCCAGCTTGTCGGCCTTGGTCAGCAGCGCATGAATGGGCATGTGCCGCGCCTTGGCCCAGTCCAGCATCTGCGTGTCAAAGTCGGTGAGGGGATGACGAATGTCCATGATCAACACCACGCCCGCCAGGGTCTGGCGAACCTGCATGTACTGCTCGATGAGCTTGCCCCAATCGCGCCGGACCTGGCCGGGCACCTGGGCATAGCCATAGCCGGGCAGATCCACGAAGCGGCCGCCCGGCACCTCGAACAGGTTGATCAACTGGGTGCGGCCGGGGGTCTTGGAGACCCGCGCAAGTGCGCGCAGGCCGCAGAGGGTGTTCAGCGCTGACGACTTTCCGGCATTGGAACGGCCGGCGAAAGCGATCTCCGGCAAGGTGTCATCGGGCAGTTGCTCGATACGGGCGCAGGACAATAAAAAGGTCGCGCGTGCAAATGGGTTCTGTGACATGAGGCCTTGAGTGTAGAATTGCGGATTCTTCAGAACCTTATACCCGGTCGACGCCTGAACAGCGCATCGATCTTTCCGGAGCCCCCCAAATATGAAGCGTCTGGTCCTTGCCCTTGCCCTTGCCCTGTGCGCACCGCTGCTCGCTGCCGCCGAAACCTCGGGTGACTTGTTTGTCAAAGGCGAAGCCGCCGCCGGCGAAAAGCTGGCCGGCACCTGCGCTGCCTGCCACGGCCCCGCCGGCGTCAGCGGCAATCCCGAGTGGCCCAGCCTGGCGCAGCAGAACGCGCGCTACACCTTCGAGCAACTGAAGGCCTTCAAGGAGGGCACGCGGAAGAATCCGCTCATGTCCGCACAGGCCGCAGGACTGACCGAACAGAACATGCGTGATCTGGCGGCCTACTTCGCCGAGCAGACCGCCAAGCCGGGCGTGGCCAGCGAAGAATCGGTGGCCATCGCCGAGCCGCTGTATCGCGCGGGCGATCTGGAGCGCGGCATCCTGGGCTGCGCCGGCTGCCATGCGCCCAACGGCGTGGGCAACCCGGCAGCGGGGTATCCCAAGGTCGCCGGTCAGCACGCCACCTACACGGCCAAGCGACTGCGCGCCTACCGCAGCGGTGAGGGCATCGAGACGGCCCACGGTAAGATCATGGCTGCCGTTGCCGAAAAACTGACCGACGAAGAAATCGATGCCCTCGCCTCGTATCTGAACGGACTTCAGATCCGGTAAAGGCGCTGGGGGTTATGCCACAGCGTCATATCCCACTGCGGCAAGGCACCCGACTCGGGGCGTGGCCGCGCATACATCAGGAGATCAGCATGCTGTTACGTGTCTTTGCCCTGGGTTTGACCTGCCTGACATTCGCCTGCTCCGCGCAGACCTCCTCGCCCAGTTTCGTTGCAGGCAAGGACTACCGCGAAGTCCGCGACGTGCAGGCTCCGGCAGATCCGGCCAAGGTCACCGTGCAGGAATTCTTCTGGTACGGCTGCAATCATTGCTACAACTTCGAAGCCACCCTCATGCCGTGGAAGAAGAAGCTGGCCGCCGATGTGCAGTTTGAAGCGGTTCCCAACAGCCTCGGGCGTCCGGTGGGGGTGCTGCACAGCAAAGCCTTCTACACGGCCGAAACGCTCAAGGTGATGGACGACATGCACAACAAGCTCTTCGAGGCCATGCACGTGCGCAATCAGCCGCTGGCCACCGAGGCGCAGATTGTCGGCCTGTTCGAGGCCAACACGTCGCTGATGCCCGACGTGGTGCAGAACACCCTGAGCGGCTTTGCGGTTGATGCACGGGTCCGTCGCGCCGAAAAACTGTCACGCGATTACGGCGTGACCAGCACGCCGACCATTGTGGTCGGCGGCAAGTACACCACCAATCCGTCCATGGCGGGCGGCTTTGAACAGATGCTGGCAATCACCGACTTTCTGGTGAACAAGGTTCGTGAAGAGCGTCGAAAGTAAAGCACCATGAAGGCACGCATCCCGACCCGGCTTCTGGCCGGGTTTTTTGTGCTGACGGCGCTGCCGCTTGCCGTGATGGCCCAGGTGCCGATGATGCCGCTCGGCACCACCGCCCAGGCCTGCCACGCCTTTGCGCAGCGGTTGCGCAGCGTCGACGAGGCCAAGTGCCTGGCACTGGAGTTGCGCGCCGATGCCGGTTCGCAGAGCGGATTTCCGCTGGTGTTCAAGGACTTCGCGCCGCGTCCGGCCAATCCCGACGCGCCCCGGATTCTCATGATCGGCGGCATGCACGGCGATGAGCTGACCTCGGTGAGCCTCAGCTTCCTGTGGATGGAGCGCCTGCAAACCGAACGCCTGCAGCCCTTCCACTGGCGGGTCATTCCGGCGTCCAATCCCGATGGGCTGCTGGCCTGGCCCTCACGGCGCATGAACCTGGGCGGCATCGACCTCAACCGCAACTTTCCCTCGGCCGACTGGGACGCGAGCGCCCTGGATTACTGGGAGCGCCGCACCGGCTCGGACCCGCGCCGCTTTCCGGGCGCTGCGGCGCTGTCGGCGCCCGAGACGCAATGGCTGACGGCGCACATCGCGGCGTTTCAGCCCCATGCCATCGTCAGCGTGCATGCGCCCTACGGCCTGCTCGATTTTGACGGGCCCCAGAAGCCGCCCCGCCGTTTTGGCCCGCTGCACCTGCGGCAACTGGGCATTTTTCCGGGCTCGCTGGGCAACTACGCGGGGGTCGACCTCGGGCTGCCGGTCATCACCCTGGAGCTGCCGCACGCGGGGCTGATGCCCAGCCCGTCACACGCCCAGCGCATCTGGACCGACATGCTCACCTGGCTGTCGGAAAATCTTCCGAAGCGGGCCTACTCGGTGTGGCATCCGCCGCTGCTGCGTCCGACGGGGGGTGAGCGCCCAACTGATCCTTCAGCTCATCTTTCAGCGTTCCCTCCCACATTTTTGCGCCGCTCAGATAGCCCGCATGACCAATCGCGTGTGCCGCCACCGGTGTGGTCAACAGAATGAACAGCAGAATGGCGATGGCGCGCACCTGGATGTCCAGCGCCGAGAACTCCAGCGTGACGCCGATCAGCATCATCCCGGCCCCGAACGCGCCGGCCTTGGTGGTGGAGTGCATGCGGGTCATGAGATCGGGCATGCGCACCGATCCCACGGCCGCCAGCAGCATGAACACGGCGCCCAGCAGCATGATGATGTGACCCACGATCATTTTTTCTCCTTGTCGGCGGCCTCGCGCTCCCCCTGCACCACGCGCTGCACCAGATAACGGGACACGCCGATGGCCGCCAGAAAGCCGGTCAGCGCCAGCACCATGGCGACGTCCAGCGCCTGCGGCACCCTGTAGAAGACCGCGTAAGTGGCGAGCATGCCAATCATGATGCTGGCGATCACCTCCAGTGCCACCACCCGATCTGCGGCGCTGGGACCGATGACCAGGCGCAACGAGGACAGCATCAGCGCGAGCAGCAGCAGCCCGAAAATCACCGTCGCCACGATCGCGTTCATCGCATCAACTCCAGCATCCGCGCTTCCAGTGACTTGAGCTCGGCCAGCGTCTGCGCTTCATCGTCGAGGTACATGACATGCACGAACAATGCCTTGCCGTCATCGCTCACATCCAGTGAGAGGGTTCCGGGGGTGAGCGAGATGATGTTGGCCAAAAAGGTGATCTCCCCCGGCGTGCGTGCCTCCAACGGCAGGCGGATGATGGCGGGGTGCATCAGGTGGGTCGGCGTGACCACGTCGTAGGCCACGCGCAGGTTCGACATCACCATGTCCTTCAAGAACCGCAACAAAAAAACCAGCGCCTTCGGCATGCGCTTGGCATAAGCCCGGAAACGGGGGTCCATCTCGTCCGAGGTCAGCGCAAAGGCCAGCACGCCGTAGCCGATCAAAAATCCCAGGGTCAGGTTCTGCAGGCTCAGGTCGCCGGTAATCAACACCCAGACCAGCATCATGCTCAGGTTGTACACGTAAGGCGTCATGGCAATTCCGGTGACAGCACCGCCTCGATGTAGGCTGAGGGATCCAGCAATTGCGCACTGGCCCGCTCGGCCAGCGCCCACAGCGGCTCCACGGTGAAGCCAATCCACAGGGTCCCGGCCGCAAGGCCCACCGTGACCACCCAGAGCATCACCGGCAAGGGCGCACGACGCACCGGTCGGTCTTGGGGCGCGGCCTTCCAGAACACGTCCGCCCAGATCCGCATGACGGCCAGCAGGGTCAGCACGCTGGTCACCAGCACTGCCGCCAGCAGCCATCCGCTGCCGGCATCGACCCCGGCGCGCACGATCAGCAGCTTGCCCCAGAATCCGGACAGCGGCGGAATGCCGCACAGCGACAGGGCGGGCACCAGAAACACCAGCGACAACCAGGGCCTGGCCGTCCACAGCCCGCCCAGTTCGTCGCGACGGTAACTGCCGCCAAGCCGGTAAATCACGCCCGACAGAAAGAACAGGTTGGACTTCATGATGATGTGGTGGGCGAAATAGAACACCCCGGCCGCCAGTGCGATGGGCGTGAACAGCGCCAGCCCCATCAGCATGTAACCGATCTGGCTGACATGCAGAAACGCGAAGGTGCGACGAATGTCAGTTTGCGCCAGCGCCCCCAGCGCGCCCACCACCATGGTGAATCCGGCGGAGACCTGCAGCCAGCCGTGCGTCCAGGGCACATCTTCGGTGAACACCAGGGTAAACGTGCGGTAGAGCGAGTACACGCCGACCTTGGTGAGCAGGCCCGCAAACAGCGCCGACACCGCCACCGGGGCGGTGTGATAACTGGCCGGAAGCCAGAAAAACAGCGGAAAGGACGCGGCCTTGATCGAAAACGCCAACATGAACAGCATCGAGACCAGCGTCACCCGACCGCCGTCGTCCAGCGCGGGAAGCTTGACCGCCAGGTCGGCCATGTTCAGCGTGCCGGCGAGGCCGTAGAGCAGGCCCAGGGCACTGAGAAACATCGCCGACGAAAACAGGTTCAACACCACGTACTTGAGCGCCCCCGCCATCTGCGCCCGCTCCTGCCCCATCGCCAGCAAGGCGAAACTGGCGAGCAGCAGAATCTCGAACCAGACGTAAAGATTGAACAGATCGGTGGTGAGAAACACCCCCGCCACACCGGCCAGCAGCATGTGCATCAGCGGGTAGTAGCCGTTGCGCTCCATACGGCTCGAAATGGTGGGCAGCGAATACAGCGCGGCCGCAAAGCCGGTGATGCCGGTCATCAGCACCATCAGCGCCGACAGCAGGTCCGTCGCCAGGGTGATGCCATAAGGCGCCGGCCAGGCGCCGGCCGCAAGGACCTGGATGCCGTCGTTCCACACCACCACCAGCAACACCACCGCGGCGATGAGCTGTCCCGCGGTGCCCACCACCGCGATGGCACGCTGCGCGCGGCGCGACGGCCACGCGAGCAGCGACACCGAACCGGCCACCATCGGAATCAGAAACGGCAGGGCAACCAGCAGACTCACTGCTCAGCGTCCTTGAGTTCATCAAAATCGTCCACGTCCAGCACCTCGTGGGCACGGCGGATCAACACCACCGCAAAGGCCAGGACGCCAAAGCCGATGACAATGGCCGTCAGGATGAAGGCCTGGGCAAGCGGGTCGGCCACCAGGCCCTCGGGCGCCTGCAGGCCATCCGGCACCAGCGCCGGGCGGCCGATGGTCACGCCAGCGGCCACGAAGATCAGCAGATTGGCGGCGTTGGACAGCAGCACCAGGCCGAACAGCGTCTTGGTGAGCGAGCGGCGCAGCATCATGTAGAAGGCGCAGCTGTAGAGCCCGCCAATCAACAGCACCAACCACGGATCAGCCGACATCAACCCTCCCCCGTTTCGGCCAGCGTCAAGACGAAGGTGAGCACCGATCCCACCACCACCAGGTAGACCCCCACGTCAAACAGGATCGGCGTGCCCAGGTGCAGCTCGCCGAGTATCGGCACCGTGAGGTCAACCCAGCGCCCCGCCAACAACGGACCGCCGGTGAGCGGACCGACGATTCCCGCCAGCAGCGCGACCAGCAGGCCCACGCCCATCAAACTGCGCGGGTCCACCCGCAGCACGCCGCGGGCCGAGCGCATGTCGGTGGCAAAAAGATGCAGCGCAATGGCCGACGCGGCCACCAGTCCGCCGATGAATCCGCCCCCCGGCTCGTGGTGGCCGCGCAACAACAGAAACAGTGACAGCAGCAGCAGCAGGGGCAGCAGCAACTGCGCTGCCGCTTTGAGGATGACCGACGAAGAGCGAAGATCGCGTCTCATGACTCACGTTCTCCTGTGTTCGGCGGAGATTTCAACAAGGCATAGCCGCCCATGGCGGCAAGCGCCAGCACCACGATCTCGCCCAGGGTGTCCAGCGCACGAAAGTCCACCAGAATCACGTTGACGATGTTGCGCCCGTGGCCTTCGGGCATGGACCTGGCGATCAGCCATTCTGAAATCGACACCGGGCTGGGCGCCGCCATCACCTGCCACAAGACCAGCGAGACAATGCCGCCGCCGAATATGGCGAGCACCATATCGGCCATCCGCTGCGAGGGGGACGAAAGCCGCCGCATGCGCGGCAGACGGAACAGAATCAGCACCAGCAAGATGGTCGTCAGGGTCTCGATCATCACCTGGGTAATGGCGAGGTCCGGCGCCGAAAACCAGAGATAGAGCAGGGAAACCCCGAAGCCGACGGCGCCCAGAATCAGCGCGACGCTCAGGGCATCCACGAGGCGGATGGCCAGAACCGCCAGCACCAGCACCCCGGCCGCCAGGACGATGGGCACCGAAATCGTCGCGGAAAACTGTGGCCAGACCACGGCATCTCCGCGCAGCAGCAGGGTCGAAAGCAGCAGCACGATGGTGCTCAGCAGGGTGATCGCCACATAACGGCGCAGCAGACCCGACTGCAGCTTCGCGGTCACCCCGACCGCCACTGCGCCCAGCGCGCCCAGTGATGCGTCATACGCGCGTTCGGGGCCAAACCGGTCCCAGCCGGCCGTACCCATCCAGCGCAGGGTTCGAGGCCAGAGCCACCACACCAGCGCCGCGATCGCCAGCGACCCCAGTGACGCGACGAAAGCGTGGTTGACCCCATGCCAGAGCGCCAGCGCAGCAGGATCAACGGCCCCGAGCGCGCGCGCGGCCGGCACCAGCACCTGATCCGCAAGGCCGGGCACCAGACCCAACAGCAGCCCCAGGCCGGCCAGCGCCACCGGGCCCGCCAGCAGCCAGGGGCCCGCTTCATGAATCGCCTCGGGCGCCCTGGGCGCCCGCGGGGCGCCGATGAAGGGGCGCAGGGCAACGGTAAACAGCATGCCGCCGACGATACCGGCCGACACCACCGCGGCGACCACGACCCAGACGCCGTGGCCCAGGGCCGACTCCAGCAGCAGTTCTTTGGCGATGAACCCAAACCACGGCATCACCCCGGCCGCCGATGCCGCCGCAAACAGCGCGGCGCCCCAGGTCCAGGGCAGATGGCGCCGCATGCCGCCCACGCCCGAGAGGGCCTTGGCTCCGGTCTCATGGGTGATCACGCCCGCCAGCATGAACAGCGCCCCCTTGTAGAGCGCATGCGCCAGCAGGAAGCCCACCGCCGCCTGCGCCTCACCCATGCCGATCAGCAGGGTCAGCGTGCCCAGCGCCATCACCGTGGTGTAGGCCAGCACCTTCTTCATTTCATCGGATCGAAACGCCATGAACGCCGCGAACACCGCGGTAAAGGCGCCCAGCGGTACCAGCCATTGCCAGCCGGGGTGCGCGCCCAGCGTCGGGTACAGGCGGGCCAGCAAAAACACGCCGGCTTTGACCATGGTCGCCGAGTGCAGATAGGCCGACACCGGGGTCGGCGCCGCCATCGCATTCGGCAGCCAGAAATGGAACGGAAACTGCGCCGACTTGGTCACGCATCCCAGCACGACCATCAGCAGGGCCCACCCGGAGGTGGGCTGGCTGATCAGCATCTCGCCCTGAAGGACCCACTCCGAAAGTCGGTAGCTGCCCGCCATCTCGCCGAACATGATCAGCCCCACCAGCAGACACAGGCCGCCGGCCACGGTCACCACCAGGCCCTGCAGCGCCGCCTGTCGTGCCTTGGCCTGGGTGTGGTCGAAGCCGATCAGCAGATAGCTCGTCAGGCTGGTCAGCTCCCAGAAGATGAACAGCAGAATCACGTCATCGGCCAGTACCAGGCCCAGCATCGCCGCCATGAACAGCAACAGCGTCGCCATGAAGCGCGGCTGGCGTTCGTCGCCCTCCAGATACTTGGCGGCGTAGGCGACGATGAACACCCCGATGCCCAGTACCAGTGATGCCATGAGCAGCGACAGGCCGTCGAGCCGGAAAGCGGCGGCAACATCGAGACCCGGCACCCAGGTGTAGGCTTCGAGCACCTCGGCGGCCTCGCCAGAAGCCATGCGCCCCAACAGCAGCAGGGCCACCACCGGCACGGCGACCAGCGCGAAGGCCCCCCGCCCCCCGGCCAGCCGGCTGATCCACGGTGCCGACACCGCGCCGGCAATGATCACCGCAAGCATCAGCAACATGCGGCACCTTTCAGCCCGCAGCGGGTCAAGGGCGGGCGCAACGGGGCGATCAGAGGGGCGATCACTGGGGCGCGGCCTTCCAGCCTTCGCCGTCGAAATGATGCACCAGGCGCTCCGGGGTGCGGCGCTGCAGACAGGCCCACATCTCGGCGGCAACGGCAACGGCGCTCACCGGGCGGTAGTAGGCAAAGCGCCCGCGCAGCACCGGCGCCATCAGGGGCGCCACCGCCTGGCCCACCGCTTCGGCAGGACGCGACGGATGACGGGGCGTCAGCAACAGCGAAGGGCGCATCACATGAACCTGTTCAAACTCCAGCGCAAGAATACCCGCCTCCATCTCGGCCTTGCAGCGCAGGTAGAACGACGCGGCCGACTTGGACGCCCCCACCGCACTGACCACCACCGCGGTTCGCGCACCCTGGGCACGCGCCTCTGTCGCGCGCGCCAGCACCGCGTCGACATCGATGGCGCGAAACGCCGCCTTGGAACCTGCCTGCTTGAGCGTCGTGCCCAGGGCGCTGACGAAGGCATCCACCGGCACCTGCAAGGCCCCATCGGCAAACGCAAGGGTGTTCCAGTTCCCGTCGGGCGGCTCGGCGCCGGCCCGCTGCCACGCCCACACCGCGACCTGATCCGGGTGGCTGCGCAGCCGCTGGGCCAGATGCTGGCCGACGGCGCCGGTGGCGCCGGCAAACGCAATTCGCAATCTCGACGCGGGCAATCCAGAAGTGGCCATGTTGCGCAGAATGTACCTTGAGGAAATGACGCCAAAAGCGTTCGGTCACTTAGAGTGGCGGAACAAGGTCACAGAACATTGACACCCGCATGAGCGCCTACACCCTCGACCCTCGTCTGGCCGCCGACACCTTACCGGTGATCGACGCGGCCCTGTGCAGCATTCGCCTGATGAATGACGCCCGCTACCCCTGGCTGGTGCTGATTCCGCGGCGTCCGGGGCTGCGCGAACTCTACGAACTCGAAGCCCCTGATCTTGCGCAATTCTGGCGTGAGTCCACCACCGTGTCACGCGCCCTGATGCAGCACGCGCAGGGCCACAAACTCAACGTCGCCGCCCTGGGCAATGTCGTGGCGCAACTGCATGTGCACCACGTGGTGCGTTTTGCCGGCGACGACGCCTGGCCCGGACCGGTCTGGGGCAAGCACCCGCCACGCCCCTATGCGCCGGAGGTCGCGCAGCAGCTCATCGCCGCGCTTCAGCCGCGCGTGCAGACGCTGCAACCCTGAGCGATCGGCGCGCGGCATCCGCCCGCCTCGGTGACGGCGCAGCCGCCACGCACGCCCCCCGAAAGACCTCGCTTATGCTGTGGCCATGACTTTTGAACAGCGCGACCAAGGCCATCGCCATCTGCTGTTTGCGCCTGCCGCGTGGCCGGACGCCGGGTTCAGCCTGTTCGACGCCGGCAGCCGGCAACACGAGGCGCTGCGCCCCTTCGGCGGCGGTCGCAACAGCACCTGGCTTTATCGGCGCAGCGAGGGTCCCGACTGGGTGCTGCGCCATTACGCACGCGGCGGACTGGTGGGCAAACTGGTGCGCGGGCGCTACACCTGGCTGGGCCTGGAGCGCACCCGCGCCTGGCGCGAACTGCGCCTGCTGGGCTGGATGCGCGAACAGGCGCTGCCGGTGCCCAGACCCATCGCCGCGCATGTCATCCGCCTGGGCGCGGTCTACGAGCAGCATCTGCTTACCGAGCGCATCGGCCACAACGCCGAACCGCTGCAAGCCGTGCTGCAGACCCGGCCGATGGGCGACGCCGAGTGGACCGCCCTGGGCCAGTGCCTGCGCCGCTTTCACGACGCCGGCGTACACCACGCCGACCTCAACACCGGCAACGTGCTGCTCGACGACCAGGGCCGCTTTCACCTGCTCGACTTCGATCGCGGCCAGCGCGCGACCGGCCACGACTTCGTTCCCAAGGTGCTCGCCCGGTTTCTGCGCTCACTGCACAAGCAGCGCGATCGCCTGCCGGGCTTTCACTTCACCGACGCCGACTGGCCCCGATTGCTCGACGGCCACGGTCGCTGAAGCGCACCCGCAAAGAACCGACCGCCCTCATTCAACCCGAGCCGCGGCGTCCTTCACCGGCGCCACCGCCTCTGCACATTGCACCGCCACCGGCACCACGCGGCGATGACGGCTGAGGCCGTCGAAGGCATAAATGGCCAGCGCGATCCAGATGAGGCCAAAGCCCACGCCCTGTTGCAGCACGAAGGGTTCGGCAAACAGCACCACCGCCGTCAGCAGCTGCAGGCTGGGCGCGAGGTACTGCATCACCCCCACGGTCGACAGCGAGACCCGGCGCACGCCAAAGGCAAAGCTCATCAAGGGAATGGCGGTGAAGATGCCGGCGCCGATCAGCAGCGCACCGATCGCCCCGCCCTGCGAAAAGAACGCCCCCGACGCACCCCGCCACAGCAGATAGGCAATGGCAAACGGCAACAGCAGCAGGGTTTCAACGTGCAGGCCGGTGATGGCGTCCACCGCCACCCGTTTGCGGATGAAGCCGTAGAAGGCAAAGCTGAAGGCCAGCACCAGCGCAATCCACGGCAGGCGGCCGACCAGCAGCGTCAGCCAGATCACCCCCGCCACCGCGAACCCCACGGCCAGCGACTGCCAGCGGTTGAGCTTTTCGCCCAGCAGCAGCACGCCCAGCGCCACGCTCACCAGGGGGTTGATGAAGTAGCCAAGGCTGGCCTCGACCACTTGCCGCTCGGCGACCGCCCAGACATAGATGAACCAGTTCAGTGAAATCATGGTCGCCGAGGCCAGCAGCCAGGCCACCGCACGCGGCTGTCGCAGCACGGCGATCACATTGCCCAGTTGCCGCTTGAACGCCAGCAGCGCAAAGGTGAACAGGCAGGCCCAGACCATGCGGTGGACCATGATTTCCACCGGCGACACGCTGTCGAGCGCGCGCATGTACAGCGGCAGCGTGCCCCAGATGAGAAACGCGCACGCTACCGCCATCAGGCCACGGCGCGTGTCTTCAGCGGCGGTTGGGGGTGCGGGGGTCACGGGGCGAACGCGCTGCGAATAAAAGCGCGATGGGTGCGTGCCGACAGGCGCGGGGGCGTCACACCTCCGCGCCCTGAAGGCATGCGCCGCCACGGCAGATGCAGCGTTCAGCACAGGCCACTGCGCGCCTCACTGCAACGCGGCTTTCAGTTCCTTGCTGAGCGCCGCCAGCGCCTCGCCGGCTGCGGGAATGGCGCCATCGAGCGAGAACAGGCCGTGAATCTGGTCGGGCAGCTCCGTCAGGCTGACCGGCACCCCCGCGCGCTTCAGCGCCTCGGCATAGCGTACGCCGTCGTCGTGCAAGGGGTCGTACCCACAGACCAGCACGCTGGCCGGCGGCAGGCCCTTGAGTTTGGGCGCGCGCAGCGGCGAGGCGCGCCAGTCCGCAGCGTGCATGGCATCGCTGAGATAGTGGCCCAGGAAATACCGCATCAGGTCGGCCGTCAAAAAATAGCCGTCGGCATTCCTGACCGCGCTTTCGGTCTCGCCCTGCATGTCGGACACCGGATAGATCAGCACCTGGTAGGCAATCTTGGGGCCGCCGGCATCGCGCGCCAGCAGGCAGGTCACCGCCGCCAGGTTGCCGCCGGCCGAATCGCCGGCCACGGCGATGCGGTCGGCGTCGATCTTCAGCGCGTCGGCTTGCGTGGCCGCCCATTGGGTCACCGCCCAGCAATCGTCCACCGCCGCCGGGAACGGGGCCTCGGGTGCCAGACGGTAATCCACCGACAGCACCGCGCAGCCCGACAGATTGGTGAAGCGCCGGCACAGCGAATCGTAGGCGTCGAGATCGCCGATGACGAAGCCGCCCCCATGGAAGAAAAGGCACAGCGGCAGCACCGCATCGGCGGTCGTGCCGTGCGGGCGGTAGTAGCGGGTGGGAATCTGGCCGGCCGGACCCGGCACCGCCAGATCGCGCACCTCGGCCACCGGGTCTGGCTTGGATTGCAGCATCTTCAGGCCCAGCCCGAAGGCGCTGCGGGCTTCGGCGGGGGACATCTGATCCATCGTCGGCTGGCCGGAGGCCGCCATCATGTCCAGCACTTGCTTGGCCTGCGGGTTCAGGGGGGCGCTCATCGGCATTGCTCCTGCGAAATGAAAGGGGGGTGAAGAACAGATTAAGAACAGACGTGCCTCAAGCGGCGGTGAAGCCGCCATCGATGACCAGTTCGCTGCCGGTCATCCACGCGGTGGCGTCTGAGGCCAGATAGATCACCGCGCCCGCAATGTCGGACGGCGTGCCGAAGCGGCCCAGCAGATGCGCCGCCTTGATGTCGGCCTCGGCGCTCGCGTAATCGGGTGCCAGGCCCAGGGTGACGAAGTCCTGCACGAAATTGCTGCCCATCTCGGTGTCGACGATGGCGGGATGCACCGAGTTGACGCGGATGCCGGTGCCCAGCTTGGCCAGCTCCACCGCAGCCGCCTTGGTCATGGTGCGCACCGCGCCCTTGGACGCGTGGTAGGCAATGTGGGCGGGCGTGCCGATCATGCCCGCCACCGACGACAGGTTGACGATTGACGCCCCGGCCTTCATCACCCGCGCCGCGTGCTTCATGCCCAGAAACACGCCGGTGACGTTAACGTCCATAAGGCTGCGGAAGGCCTCGAACGTGCACTCGGTGAGCAGTGCCGCGGTCTCGACGCCGGCATTGTTGACCAGCACGTCGAGGCCGCCGAAATGCTGCTGCGCGGCGGCCACGGCGGCTTCCCACTGGTCTTCCACGGTCACGTCGAGGGTCACGAACAGCGCCTTGCCGCCCTGATCCTTGATGCGCCGCACCGTGGCCTGCCCCTGATCCTCCAGCCGGTCGGTGACCACCACCGCTGCCCCGGCCTCGGCCATCGCCTCGGCGACGGCCGCACCGATGCCCCGCGCCGCGCCGGTGACCAGGGCCACCCTGCCGTCCAGACGAAACCGGCTCATCGTGCCTGCGCTCATGCAATCTCTCCTCATACGGGTAACGGTCTCGCCGTTTGGCGCCCCTGCGCGTGTGCACGCTGCGCGTGATTTTTGGGTCGCCCGGCCACCATAGGCGGCGGGCTGGCGGCCCAGCCACCACCCCTAAGGGTAGTCACCGGCCTGTTCGTCATGGCGGGCGCACGAGGCTCATCATGCGATCAAACCGCGCTCGCGCGCCGCGGCAATGGCGCGCAGCCGGTTGTCGACGGCCAGCTTGGCGTAGATGTTCTTGAGGTGAAATTTCACGGTGTTTTCCGACACCGTCATCTGCCGCGCCATCTCCTTGTTGGAGGCGCCGGCCGAGAGCAGGGTGAGAATGGCCTGCTCGCGATCGGTCAGGCTGTCGAACGGGGCCCGGTCGCCACCGTCAGCGCCAGGAACGCCGCCACAGGCACTGACCACATCGGCCAGAAAGCGGGTGTGCCGGGCCAGGCCAGGGGGTGGCGCGCGGTGCAGGCGCAGCAGCAGGGGCATCACCCGCCGTCCGCCCTCGACAAAGCAGCGGATCAGGCGCCCCGGCGCCGCGAACTGCAGGGCCTGCACCAGACTGTTCTGCGCGGCCGGTTCCGACCCGGCCTGAAGATGCCAGGCGGTCTCCAGCAGTTTGAGACGAATCTGCCGGTAGACGCGCCCGCCCGCCTGCGCGCTGGCGGCCTGCAAACGCCGTGACGCGCGGTCGAGCTGACCCAGATGGATCATCAGACGGATGTCGCCAAACTGCGCCTCGCCCAGTTCGTCGGCAAACATCACCCACGCCTGAGGCGGCGCGGTGTCGGGCGCCATGGCGGCGATCAGCGACTGCGCAGGATCGGTCTGCCCGGTCGCCAGGGCGCGGGTCGCCCGCTCCCAGCCCACCAGCCGCAGCAGGCGCGGCCAGCCGCTGGCCTGGGCCACCTGCTCCAGCGCGTCGAGCTTGTCCTGGGCCGCCTGGCGTCGCCCGCGGGCGTGGTCGATCCGCGACATGGCAATGAACGCGACGGCCACGAAATCGAGCATCGTCGACTCGGCGATCAGCTCCTGATGCGGCATGAACAGCGCCTCGGCAGCATCCAGTTCGTTGGCCTCGTACAAGGCCCAGACATGGCAGGCGGTCATCGCCGCCGAGGCCAGCATGCGGTCGAGCCGGATCGGCGATTGCGCCGCCGCCGCGTCGAACGTGGCCAGCGCGCCGGGCAGATCGCCCTGCAGCATCTGGCTGATGCCGGTCACGCCCACTTCGTAGCCGCCGCTGAACGGCGCGACGCCGCGTTCGGTGTGCAGGCGCGCGTAACCCAACGCGACGCGCGCCTGCTCGAAGTCGCCCAGCGACAGGGCGCACACGCCCTGCAGGTTGGCGGCCGCGGCGCGCTCGAAGGCATCAAAGCCGGACTCGTCGACCTTCTCGATGTCGACCCGCTGCGCGCGGCGAAAGGCCTCGCCGAGGTCATCGGCCGAGACGGCGGCCATCGACAGCACGATCTCGGGCTGGATGCGCCCTTCACGCTCCATGCGCAGCAACGCGGCATGGATGGGCCCGAAGGCCGCGCGCCGCCGCAGAAAGACGTACACGTACGCCACCTTGATGGTCAGCGTCGGGCGCGCGGTGATCTCCTCCAGCGGCAGCGGGCTGACCCAGCGCTCCAGGGTGATCAACTGCCCCTCGGCGACCAGGGTGCTGCCCCATTCGTCGAGCATGTCGGCCGCCAGCGGCAGCGCCCCGGCCGCCAGCGCGTGGTGTACGCCTTCGGCCCACATCTGTTCAGCCGCATACCAGCGCGCGGCCCGCAGATGCACCTCGCGCGCGGCCTCGGGCTGGCGGGCACTGAACTGGTCCGACAGACATTTCGCGAACAGGCCGTGGTACTTGAACCAGTGAAGATCGACATCGAGCGCGCGCAAGAACAGGCCGTTGCGCTCCAGCTGTTCAAGCAGCGCCTGGGCGTTGTCAAGCCCAGTGACGGCCTTGCACAGCGGCGCGCTCAGTCGCGGCAGCAGCGCGGTGCGGAGCAAGAAGTCCTGCACGTCCGGGGACTGCAGCGCCAGCACGTTTTCGGTCAGGTACTCCGCCAGTTCACGCGGCTGGTCACTGATCTCGCGCTCCAGCGTGCTGCGCACGTTGCGCCGGTTCAGCGACAGCCGGAACAGTTGCAGCGCCGCGGGCCAGCCTTCGGTGCGCCGAAAAATGGAGTCCAGCTCGTCGGGCCGCACCACAAGCTCGCGGGCCTGGTCGAAAAAGGCGACGGTTTCGTCGCGTGAAAAGCGCAGCATCTCGGCCGAGACCAGCAGCGCGCGGCCGTCCACGATCAGCCGCGTCAGCCCCAACTCGGGGATCGCGCGGGTGCCGAAGTACAAGGTCACATTGTTCGGCAGGTACTCCATGAGCTCGCGGAAAAACTGCAGCACGGCCGCTGAGGTGATGGTCTGCAGTTCATCGATGAACAGCGCCACCGGCCGGTCGAGTCCGGCCAGTTGCTCGATGATCCAGTCGACGTGACGGCGTACCCGGCTGGGCTGCCAATCGGCATCGACGCCGCCGTGCAGCTGCTGGATCAGACTGCGGAAGTAGGCAAAGAACCGCCGCGGCTCGTTGTCGGCATCGTCCAGCGTCAGCCACGCGGTCGGCACGCCGCGGGCCTCGCAGCCCTGCTTGATCTGCAACAGCGTGGTCGATTTGCCGTGGCCGGCCGGCGCCTGCAACACGACGATGCGCACGTCGGCCGCCGCCGCCAACCCTTGCAGCAGCCGGTCACGCGCCACCATGCCCGCCGAGGCGCGCGGCGCAAAGTGCTTGTGGGCGTAAACCGCCGCAGGCGATACCGCGGGCTCTGACGCCTTCTTGCGGGTCATTCGTCCTCCGGCCCTTGCCAAGAGGGGACCGGGGTTTGGGCCAGCGCACGGCGGGGCCCCAACGCCGAAGCGCCGACCGGCCGGTACGACTGCAACCACTGGGCTGACGCCACGCCTCATCCTCACGCACAACTGGGCTTCAATTCATCATGGCGCCAGGGCGCCTGCTTTTTGAGCATTTTGGCGCCAATTTACGCGTTCCTGCACATTGCAGGTCATCCCTCACCGCTCGCGCGGGCCCTCGCCGCCTGGAGACACCGCATGATTCACCGCCGTACCGACTACCGCCCTCCCGCCTTCGTCATCGATCAGGTCGCACTGGACGTGCAGATTGCCGAGCAGACTCTGGTCACCGCGCGGCTGTCGATGCGGCGGGCGGCCGCCAGCGGAACCGGGCGCGCGCGCGACACCGGCCTGCGCCTCGACGCCCGGGCGCTACAGGTGGTCTCGGTCGCGATCGATGACCAGCCCCTGCCGGCGGGCGCGTGGACGCTGGACGACCACGCGCTGCACATCGCCGAGGTGCCCGATCAGTTCACCCTGACCACGGTGACCCGGCTGCAGCCCGAGGCCAACACGGCGCTCGAAGGCTTCTATCAATCCGGGCCGATGTACTGCACGCAGTGCGAGGCGCACGGTTTTTCGCGCATCACGCCCTACCTCGACCGACCGGACGTGCTGTCGCGATTCACCGTCCGTCTGCAGGCCGACGCCGCGCGCTTTCCGGTGTTGCTGGCCAACGGCAACTGCATCGAGCGCGGTGCGCTGGCCGGCGGTCAGCACTACGCCCGCTGGGAAGATCCCTACGCCAAGCCCTGCTATCTGTTCGCCATGGTGGCCGGGGACCTGGCCAAGGTGGCCGACACCTTCCGCGCGGCCGATGGCCGCGACATCGCGCTCGAGTTCTTCGTGGACCACGGCAACGAGAACCGCGTCGCTCATGCCATGGCCTCGCTCAAAGACGCCATGCGCTGGGACGAACAGCGCTTCGGGCTGGTCTACGACCTTGACGTCTACATGATCGTTGCCGCCCGCGCCTTCAACATGGGCGCGATGGAGAACAAGGGCCTCAACATCTTCAACGCCGCCTACGTGCTGGCCACCCCCGACACCGCCACCGACGAGAGCTTTGAGGCCATCAGCGCGGTGATCGCCCACGAGTATTTCCACAACTACACCGGCAACCGCGTGACCTGCCGCGACTGGTTCCAGTTGTCGTTGAAGGAAGGCCTCACCGTGTTCCGTGACCAGCGTTTCAGCGAAGACCACCTTGGCGGCGCGGTGCAGCGCATCGAACAGGTGCGCATGCTGCGCGCCGCGCAGTTTCCTGAAGACGCCGGCCCCACCGCCCACCCGGTGCGGCCCGACGCCTACCAGGAGGTCAACAATTTCTACACCGCGACGATCTACGAAAAAGGCGCCGAGATCGTGCGCATGCTGCACACGGTGATCGGCGCAGAGGCCTTCCGCGACGGGCTGCGGCGCTACCTCGCCGAGCAGAACGGCAAGGCGGCCACCATTGAAGACTTCGTGGGCGCGCTGAGCGCCGCCGCGGGCACCGACCTGTCGCCATTCCTGGCGTGGTACGCACAGGCCGGCACCCCGCAACTGCGCCTGACCCGCGCCTGGGATGCCGCCAGCCGCCGGCTGATCATCCGCTTCACCCAGCACACCGCGCCCACGCCGGGCCAGCCCGAGAAGCAGGCGCTGCCCCTGCCGATTCGCCTGCGACTGCGCAACGGCCGCGGTCAGGTGGTGCCGCTGCCGGCGCACGCCGACGCGCTGGGCGACGAACTGATCGTGATGCGGGGTGACGCACTGACCCTGGAGATGGACACCGACGAGCCGCTGCTGCCCAGCGTGCTGCTGGGCTTCTCGGCGCCGGTCAAACTGCTGGCCGATTACACGCTGGACGAACTGCAGCGCATCGCCGCCTACGAGAGCGACCCTTTCGTGCGCTGGGACACCCTGCAAAGCCTGCACGCCCGCGCCCATGCCGGCCTGATGGAAGGCGATCGCAGCGCCCTGGATGCCCTCATCGCCGCCCTGCAGCGAATTGCCGCCGAGCCGGTGGACGACGCCATGCTCACCGCCCACCTGCTGAGCCTGCCGGGCACCGCCTGGCTGTGGGACCAATACCCAGAGGTGCACCCGCAGCGCTTTCTTGACGCCTACGCGCAGCTGGGCCGCGCCATCGCCGAAGCCCTGTGCGGGCCGCTGTCGGTGTGGGCGCCCAAGGCGCCAACGCTCAGGGGCCAGGCCGGCGAGCGGGCGCTCAGCAATGTGGCGCTTGGCTATCTGGCCCGGCTTGGCAGCGCCAGCGTGCAACGCATGGCCGACGACCGGGTGGTCAGTGACAACATGACCCTGGCCATCGGCGCGCTGCGTGCGCTCGGGCACCACACCGACGCCGCCGTGCCCGCCGAGGCACTGCGGCGCTTCGCGCAACGCTGGCACGACGATGCCCTGGTCATGGACCGCTGGTTTGCCCTGCGGGCCGGCGGTGCCCACGTGCAGGCCGCCGACCTGCCGGCACTGATCGACCACCCCCAGTTCGACTGGCGCAACCCCAACCGCGTGCGCGCGGTGCTGGGCAGCTTCGCCCGCGAGGCTTTGCAGGGTTTTCACACCGAAGCCGGCTACCGTGCCTACGCCGACGGCATTGCCCGGCTCGACGCCCTCAACCCGCAAACCGCAGCGCGGCTGCTGAAGCCGCTGCTGGGCTTCAAGCGCCTCGCCGAACCCTGGGCCTCGCAGCAGAAGCAGGTCGTCATCAGGTTGCGCGCCCAGGTGCAGTCCACCGATACCCGCGAACTGCTCGATGCGGCGCTGAATGAGGGTTCGTCAAGCGCCACGCCATGAGCCGCGACACGAGCACTGACATGAGCCCTGAACGGAACGCCCTGGCCGATGCCCACCTGCGCGCAACCGACCCGGTCATGGCCAGACTGATCGACCGCTTTGGCCCCTGCGCCCTCACGGTGAAGAACGGCGCACCCTTCGAAGTGCTGGCCGCGGCCATCATCAGCCAGCAGTTGTCGAACAAGGCTGCGGCGACCATCCAGAACCGGGTCGTGGCGCAGGTGGGCCCCCTCACCGCAGCGGCGCTGGCGCGTGCCGATGCCGTCGCACTGAGGGCCTGCGGGTTGTCCAACGCCAAGGCGCGCTGGCTCATCGCCCTCGGGCAGGCCGTGACCACCGGCGCGCTCGATTTCGATGCCATCGCCGCCATGGACGACGACACCGCCCTCCGCACGCTCGACGCTTTGCCCGGCGTCGGGCCCTGGACTGCCGAGATGTGGCTGATCTTCGCCCAGGGTCGCGAAGACCTGTTCTCGATGGGCGACGTGGGGCTGCGCAATGCCATCAATCGCCTGTATGCCGACGGCGCCAAGCTCGACGTGGCCGCCACCCGGCGCATCACCGACCGCTGGGCACCGTATCGGTCCTGCGCCAGCTGGTACCTGTGGCGGCTGACCGACGCCGCCGACAGTTACTGGGGCTGAGTCGCCTCATCAGGCCGCCGCCACTCCGGCGGCGCCCACAGGTGTTTCAGACGCTGCCACAGCGGCCCCGGACGCCGCACGTCGGCGAACATGTCGCGCCATTCGTGAAACATCATCGTCAGCGGATTGCGGGTGTGAATCGGGCGCACGATGCCGTAAACGCAGGTCTCGGTCTCGGGCGTGAAGGTGCCGAACCACTTGTCCCATAGGATCAGCACGCCGGCATAGTTGCGGTCGATGTACTGGGCGTTGCGGGCGTGATGCACCCGGTGATGCGACGGCGTGTTGAACACCGCCTCAAACCACGCCGGCAGCTTTTTCACGCTCTCGGTGTGCACGAAGAACTGGTAAGCCAGGCTGATCGCCACCGCCAGAATCACCAACTCGGGCTTGAAGCCAATCCACGCCAGCGGCAACCAGAACACCCACATGCCCGAGACCGGATAGGTGATGCTCTGGCGCAGCGCAGTGGCTAGGTTCAGGGTCTCGGACGAGTGATGCGTGACATGGCTGGCCCACATCCAGCGGATGCGGTGGCTGGCGCGGTGAAACCCGTAGTAGAAAAAATCCTGCAGCACCACCAGCAACAACAGGCTCCACCACGTTGCCGGAATCTCGAACAGGCGCACCTCGTAAAGCGCGTAGAACAGCCCGATCACCAGCGCCCAGGCCAGGCCATCTGCCGCCGCGTGCGAGGCTGCCAGCACCGTGTTGGTGCCCACCTGTTCGACGCTGTACGTCTGCGCACGCCGGCGCTGCAGGTACCAGGCCTCGATGCCCATGCACACCATGAACACCGGCGCCATGAGCAGCAGAAAGATTTTTTCGACGCCGAAGGCTTCGATCATCTGCCATGTGTCGGTCAGCACCTGCACCATGTTCGCGCCTCCCAGCACCGATCCCGTGGCCGAGAGTGTGCCGAAAAAAGTACGGGTTGCGGGCGCGCGTCGTAACCCGCCATGTTGCGGCCCCAGCCCGCACCGCGCGCCCCAGGGGCGGTCGCGCCGTTCCCTCAGCCCTGGCTGGCGGCCGACACGCGACGCTCAGCCTCTGCTACGGGCCCCTCTGCGGTCAGCGGTTGCCCGTCCATCACTGCAACCCCACGGCCGCAGGCCTTGGCGCTGTAACAGGCCTGATCGGCGCGGCTGAAGACCTGGGTGGCGCTCTGCGTTGCGTCGATGGCGGCCACGCCGATCGAGACGCCCAGGGGATAGGTCTGGCCGGCAAACGAGACAACATAGGTCGACACCGACCGGATCAGGCCTTCGGCAATTCGCGCCACTTGCGCCAGGGGGCAGTTGCGCAGGATCAGGCCGAACTCATCGCCGCCCAGGCGGGCGAAGACGTCGGTCTGGCGCAGGCGCGCGCGCATGCGTGCCGAGATGTCCCGCAGGACGCGGTCGCCCAGCTGGTGGCCACACTGGTCGTTGATGCGTTTGAAGTAGTCAAGGTCGAGCATCAGCATGTAGTGCTCGCCTTTGCCGTTTTGCCCGATCAGCCGCACGGCGTCCATCTCGGCTTCAAAGGCCCGGCGATTGGGGAGCCCGGTCAGCGGATCGTGCGCAGCCTGGTAGGCCAGCTGCTGCGCAAGATGCTGCATGGCCGACACGTCACGGCAGACAAAAACCGATCCGATCAACTGGCCGTTGAGGTCACGCAGCGGCGTACAGGCCGATTCAACGGGCACTTCGGTGTGGTCGCGCAGCGCCAGCAGGCTGACGCCCGACAGATCGGCCGCCGCGCCATCACGCAGCACGCGCGCCACGGGGGATTCGCGCCAGCGGCCACTGTGTTCGGGCAACAGCCGCACGACGGCGTCGAAGGGCTGGCCCATCACCTCCGTCTCGATCATGCGCAGCAGCCGCAGCGCCGTGTCGTTGACGAAGGTGATCAGCCCCTGAAGGTCGGTGCGGATCACGCCGTCGGCGATTGACGACAGCGTGACCTGGGCCAGTTCCTTTTCTTCCTCAAGTGCCTGCTCGGCGCGGCGCTGTTCGGTCAGGTCCTGAATCTTGGAGAGGAAGCACTTGGGACGGTGATGCTCGTCACGCACCAGCGACACGTCCAGCTGGCACTGAATCACCCGCGCATCGCCGCACAGATAGCGCTTTTCCATGCGGTAGTGGGCCGCCTCGCCGTCGAGCAGGCGCTGTACGTGGGCGATGTCAATGTCCAGGTCGTCGGGGTGGGTGATGTCCTGAAAGGTCATGCGTTTCAGTGCCTCGGCACTGAAGCCGAGCATCTCGCAGAGGGCCGCATTGACCTCGATCCAGCGGCCGTCAAGACCGACGATGGCCGTCCCGATGGGGGACTCGTCGAACGCTGCCTGGAACAGGCGCAGGTTGGCGTCGAGCGCCCGCTGGGCGAACACGGTTGCGGTGATGTCATGGCCCTCGGCCACGAGGCAGGTCACGTCGCCCCGCTCATCGAAAACCGGCTTCAGGGAAAAATCGATGATATGGGTCAGCGACTCGGCGCCTCGCACTTCGGTCTGGTATTTCACCAGCTCGCCCTGGGCCGCACGGCCCACCGCCGCCCTGACCCGCTGCGCGATGGCGTCATCAAGCTGAAACCAGTGGCAGGCCCAGAACGGCTTGCCAATGACCGCGTCGGCCTTCAGGTCGGCGAACCGCAGGGCGGTGTCGTTGACTTCCATCAACACGCCGTCCGGCGACACGATGCCGACGTACTGGTAGGTGGAATTGAAAATCGCCTTGAGGCGGCTGCTGACCTGATGCGCAACGTCTTCGACAAACTTGCGCCTGCTGATGTCGGCAAAGCTGCCGACCACCCGCAGGGGCTTGCCGTCGACGGTGCGCGACATCACCTCGCCGCGATCCAGCATCCACCGATACTGACCGTCTTGGCACATCATGCGATGTTCGTTCTGGTATCGGGCGGTGCCACCGTCAAGGTGGGCATTCAGGTCGGCCATGACCTGGTCAAGATCGTCCGGGTGGATGCGGCTGATGGACTCTTCCGGGCCGTCGCCGATCTGCGCGTCGTCGTAGCCCAGCAAGCGCTTCCATTGCGGCGAGTAATACACGGTGTTGGATTGCGCATCCCAATCCCAGACGCCCAGGCCCGAGCCCTCGGTGGCCATGCGCCAGCGCTCCTCAAACTCCGCCAGGCGCTCGCGCAAGGCCTGGGCGTTGGCCTCGGCACGGCGGCTGCGATCGGTGTTCTGGATGGTGCCGGCCACCCGCACGACGGCGCCCTGTTCATCGCGCTCGGCCTGGCCGGTCACCCGCACGAACAGCGGACGGCCGAGATGGGTGATCAACTGCACCTCAAGGTCAAAAGGCTGACCGGCGCGCCGCGCGGCTTGCAGTGCCTGCTGCAGCCGCACCTGTGCGTCCGGCGTGTAGAAGCGCATGACGCCGTCCAGCCCCGGAAAGCCGGTATCCGCCGGCCACTCCAGCAGGCGTCGGGTGCCGGGCGACCACCAGACCCACCGGGCCTCACCCACGTGCAGCACCCACGTGCCGGACTGCGTCGCCTGCTCAAGGCTGGCGAGGGCGGGAGACAGGCTCAAGTCCTCCATGGAGGGGCACCCACGATCATTCGGGATCGCAGCATGACCACTCCCCAAGCGCAAACCGGAATCAGGCGGCAGACGGCCGCGCACGATTGATCAGCGGTCGATGCCCGCGCCCGTACCCGCTCCGCAGCCGTAGGCGGCGCCGCGGGCCAGGCCATTGACGCCCGTCAGGGGTGCCCTTCGTCCATCAGTTGTTGCTGCACGGGAACGGCGTCGCCGGCGGTTTCGAGGCGCAGGTATCGCCCGTCCTGCTGCAGCAACCAGCTTTGCGCGGTGTCGACCACGTAGGCCTCCAGATGTTGCAGCAGCCGCGCGCGCAGGGCCTTGTCGAGCACCGGGAAGGCCACCTCGACCCGGCGAAACAGGTTGCGCTCCATCCAGTCGGCGCTGGACAGCCACACTTCTTCCTCACCGTTGTTGAGGAAGTAGAAAACGCGGTGGTGTTCCAGAAAACGCCCGATGATGGAGCGCACGGTGATGTTTTCCGACAGGCCGGGCACGCCGGGGCGCAGCGAGCACATGCCCCGCACCAGCAGTTCGATCTTCACCCCGGCCCTGGACGCGGTGTACAGCTTCTTGATGATCTCGGGCTCGACCAGCGAGTTCATCTTGGCGATCAGCCGCGCGGGTTTGCCGGCCTCGGCATGGGCAATCTCGCGCTCGATGCGCGCGTGCATGCCTTCGTTGAGGGTGAACGGCGACTGCAGCAGACGATTGAGCTTGATGACCTTGCCCAGGCTGGTCAGCTGCAGAAACACCGAGTGGGCATCTTTGCCGATGCTGGCGTCCGCCGTGAGCAGGCCATAGTCGGTGTAGAGCCGCGCGGTCTTGGGGTGATAGTTGCCGGTGCTCAGGTGGGTGTAGTAACGCAGCCCGCCCGGCAGCTCGGCGGCGCCCTCTTCGCGACGGACCACCAGGCACATCTTGGCGTGGGTCTTGTAGCCCACCACGCCGTAGACCACGTGCGCGCCCACGTCCTGCAGACGCTCGGCGAGGTTGATGTTGTCGGCCTCATCGAAGCGGGCCCGCAACTCGATCACCACCGTCACTTCCTTGCCGTTGCGCGCGGCGTCGCACAGCGCGTCCACCACCAGACTCTTGGAGCCGGTGCGGTACAGGGTCTGCTTGATGGCCAGCACCCGCGGGTCCTTGGCCGATTGGCGAATGAACTCCAGCACCGACGAGAAGCTGTCGTAGGGATGGTGCAACAGGTGATCGCGCTCGCGGATCGCCGCGAAAATATCGCCGCTGGCCAGTGCCTTGCTGACTCTGGGCGTGTGCGGCGGGTACTTGAGCTGCGGCCGGTCGACGAGGTCGGGCAGGGCCATCAGGCGGTTGAGATTGACCGGCCCGTTGACCTGATACACGTCGGCGGGCGAGAGCTGAATCTCGTCCATGATGAACTGCCACATCGCTTCCGGGCAGTTGTGTGCCACCTCCAGCCGCACCGTGTCGCCCCACTGGCGCTGCGACAACTCGCCTTCCAGGGCTTCGAGCAGATCTTCGGCGTCTTCTTCGTCGACCAGCAGGTCGGCGTTGCGCGTCACCCTGAACTGGTAGCAGCCACTGGCCGCCATGCCGGGGAACAGGTCATCGACATAGGCATGAATCACGCTCGACAGAAACACGAAGTCGTGCGGGCCGCTGCCGGTGACGTTGGGCGGAATCTGGATCAGCCGCGGCAGCGCGCGCGGCGCCTGCACTACGGCAAAACCTGTATTGCGGCCAAACGCGTCCTTGCCCGACAACTGCACGATGAAGTTCAGTGATTTGTTGAGAATGCGTGGAAACGGGTGCGCCGGGTCCAGCCCCAACGGCGACAGCACCGGCAGCAGTTCGTCATGGAAGAAGCGGTTGAGCCACGCGTCCTGCTCGGGGGTCCACTCCGAACGCCGCAGAAAGCGAATCTGCTCGCGCTCCAGCGCGGGCAGCAGTTCATCGTTGAACACCCGGTACTGCGCGTCGACCAGCGCATGGGCGCGGTCGGCGATGGCCGCCAGGGTTTCGGCCGGGCTCAGGCCATCGGGGCCACGGGCGCCGGGATTGACCTCGGCCATCTGCTGCAGGCCGGCCACGCGAATCTCGAAGAACTCATCGAGGTTGGAGCTGGAAATGCACAGAAACTTCAGCCGCTCCAGCAGCGGCACCCGCTCGTCCTGCGCCTGGGCCAGCACCCGCTGGTTGAATTCGAGCAACGACAACTCTCGATTGAGCAACAACTCGGTCGGGGCCATGCCATCCACTGCCGTCTTCCTGAATCAATTGGGCGGACATGGTGCCAGAGCAACGGTGATGACTGGATGACAGCGGTCATCAAACCGTCACCCCCTCAGGGTTTGGGCGTGGGCGGCGGGCTGTCGAGGCGCTCGGCACGCAGTGTCTTGGTGCTGGTCGGGGCCCCGGTCACCAGACGGTCGCCCACGCGGCGCGTCAGGTATTTCCAGAACCACTGCACGAACACGCGCAGCCGCTGCGAGCCATCGATCAGCGCGCGTATGTGCACGAACGCCCAGAGGAACCAGGCAAAGGTGCCGGTGACCTTGAAGGCCCGCAGGTCGCCCACAGCGCGGTTCATGCCGATCACCGCCATCGAGCCCAGATCGCGGTAGTAAAAGGGCTTGAGCGCCACCTTCTTATTGGCGCGCCGTTTCAGGGTCGCGGCAACATACCGCCCCTGCTGGATCGCTGCGGGCGCCAGGCCGGGCACTTCACGGCCGCGGGCGTCGGTGAGCCGCGCCAGATCCCCAATCACGAAAATGTCGGGGTGCCCAGGCAGCGAGCAGTCCGGCGCCACGCGCACGCGGCCGCCGCGGTCCAGCGGCACGCCCAGACGCTCGGTCAGCACCTGCCCGAACAGCGAGGCGCGCACGCCCGCCGCCCAGAGCACGGTGCGGGCGCGAATGTCGGTCAACGTGTCGCCGCTGCGTATGCGCACACCCTCGGCGTCCACGTTTTCGACCATCGTCGAGGTCATGACCTTGACGCCCAGGGCTTCCAGATGGTGCCGCGCGGCAACGCGCAATTTTTCGTCAAACGCCGGCAGAACCTGCGGCGCACCTTCAACCAGCAGCACGCGGGCGTCGCGCGAATCAATGCGCCTGAAGTCGCGCACCATGACCTTCTGCGCCAGTTCGCCAATGGCCCCGGCGAGTTCCACGCCGGTAGGGCCGCCGCCGACGATCACGAAGGTCAGCAGCTCGTCGCGCAGCTGGGGATCGTCGGTCATCTCGGCGCGCTCGAAAGCGCCGAAAATCTTGCGGCGCATCTCGATGGCGTGCTCGGCGGTTTTCAGCCCCGGCGCAAAAGCGCGCCATTCATCCTTGCCGAAATAGTGGTGCTTGACCCCGGTGGCGACCACCAGCGTGTCGTAGGCCAGCTCGCCGTACTCGTGCAGCACCACCCGGCGTTCGGGATCGATGTCGTAGGCGGTGGCGGTCAGACAGGTGACGTTGGCGGCCTTGCGCAGCACCACACGCTGCGGAATGGCGATGTCGCCAATGGTGAGCGCGCCGGTCGCCACCTGGTACAGCAGCGGCTGGAACAGCTGGAAGTTGCGCTTGTCGAGCAGGGTGACGTCATAGCCCGACTTGGACAGGTGCTTGGCGGTGTGCAGACCCCCGAAGCCGCCACCGACGATGACCACGCGATGCCGTGGTGCCTCTGTAGCTGCAGCCTGCGACGAACTGACCAAAGCGCACTCCTGTCATATGTTGCGTCGCAGCATTTTATCACGCAGGCAGCGCGGCTACGGGCACTTCGCCGGGCTTCGCTGCGGTCAGCCGTCGCCACTGAAACACCCGGCGCGCCGTGTGCGACACATCCGACAGATACCAGGCATTCATCGAGCTGCCCACCAGCGCGCCAAGAATCGGCACCAGGCCCGCGCCCTTGCGGGCGCCCAGATGCAGCCCGACGCGCGAGGCCAGGGTCTGCACGCTGTAGGCGGCGGCGTCCTTGGCGATCTCGCGCTCGGCGACCCGCTCAAGGCCATCCCGCCATGCGTCGTCCACCACCTGGCGGCCTTGCGCCAGGGCTTCGAAGGCCTGCTTTTTCTCATCAAGGTTGTTGGCCGAGGCCAGCGCAAAGATGCCAATCGCCAGGCGCTCACGTTCGGCCTCGTCCAGCAGCTCGCCGTAGCAGTACCCGGTGCGGTGAATGGTGCGCAGCGCCAGGGTCAGCAGCAGGGGAATGTCGATCGCCATCCCCGCAACACCGGTGACGCCCAGCACGCCGCCGCTGACCCCGCCCAGCACCATGGCCCGGCGCGCGATCTGAATCGCCAGGCGGTCGGAGGCCTCCAATGACTGCGCGCCCAGCGCGATTTCGTTGGGCAGGCCGGAGCGCTTGAGCACGTCGCGGCGGTCATCCATCTTGCGGGCAAACTGGTTGGCCTTGGTCAGGCCCAGCCGCAGGGCCTCCACCGGCACCAGGCTCTGCACCGCCTTCACCGTCACTCCCGAGGGCTTGGCCAACAGCCGCGTGCCCCAAGTGGGCCCCTGCTGTTGCCAGCGCATCAGGTCATCGAGCACGTTCTGCTCATAATCGGTGAGGGCGGCTTTGTTCACCTGCGGGGGCAGTGCCAGCGGCGTGTCGGTCATCAGGAATACCTTTGCTGCAGAATTTCGGATCAGCATCGAGTCTACCCAACCCACCTGCGAACGCAGCCTGACCCTGCCGGCGCCGCGCGCTTCGCCCCTCATCGAGTCCCGCACACCATGTGTCTGATCGCCTGCGCCTACCGCTGCCATCCGGACTATCCGCTGATTCTCGCCGGCAACCGCGACGAGTTTCATGGCCGCCCCACCGCCGACGCCGCGCCCTGGCCCGACGCGCCACAGGTCGTCGGCGGTCGTGACCTCGAAGCCGGGGGAAGCTGGCTGGCACTCTCCGGCCGCGGCCGGCTGGCGGCCGTCACCAATGTGCGCCGCATGGCCCAGCCGCTGCCGGGCGCACCCTCCCGCGGCGCGCTGGTGGCCGATTTCGTGCGCGGTGAAGCGCGCGCCGCAGACGCCGCCGTCGCCCTGCTCGACCGCGCCCCGGCGTACGCCGGCTTCAACCTTCTGCTGTGGGACGGGGACACGCTGGAATACGTCAGCAACCGGCCGACACCCCGGCACACCACGCTGCCACCGGGGGTCTACGGCCTGTCGAACGACGCGCTGGACACGCCCTGGCCCAAGCTGCTGCGCCTGCGCGCAGCGATGCAGGCGGTGGCCGATGGCAAGCGGCACATCGACACGCTGTTCACCGCGCTGGCCGATCCGCGACCGGCCGCCGACGCCGAAATGCCGAACACCGGCGTCGGCGCGCCGATGGAGCGCCTGCTGTCCTCGCCGTTCATCCGCGATGCCCGTTACGGCACCCGCGCCTCGACGGTGGTCACGGTGCCGGCTCACGGCGCGGCACGCCTCGTTGAACGGCGCTTCGGCCCCGAAGGGCGGCCGCTGGGCGAAAGCACGTTGGAGGCCCCCCAATGAGCCTGCCGGGCTGGGACCTGTGCATTGACTCGCCACTCGGTTTGCTCGGGGCCACCGCCTCGGCCGAGGGCGTGACCGGGCTGTGCTTCGATCCCGCGCCGCGCGAGCGCGCGGTCCACCGCGACGGCGCAGCCCATCTGGCCCGGCTTGAACGACAGTTGGGCGAGTATTTCGCCGGGCGACGGCGCCAGTTCGAGGTACCGCTGGCGGCCAGCGGCAACCCGTTCCAAACGCGGGTCTGGGCCCTGCTGCAGACCATTGGCTACGGTCAGACCCGCGCCTATGGCGCGCTGGCACGCGCGCTCGACCACCCCGGAGCGGCCCGCGCCGTGGGGCTGGCCAATGGCCAGAACCCGATCGCCATTCTGGTGCCGTGCCATCGGGTGATCGGCGCCAGCGGCGCCCTCACCGGTTATGCCGGTGGCCTGCCGCGCAAACGCGCGCTGCTGGAACTGGAAGGCGCGCTGCCCGCCAGCCTGTTCTAGCCAAGGCGCAGACCGCCATCGACGGGCAACACGGCACCGGTCATGTAGTCAGACGCCGCTGACAACAAAAACGCGACGGCCTTGGCCACCTCGTCGGCGCCGCCCAGCCGGCCCAGGGGAATGCGCGCCAGCTCGGCGGCCTGCTGTTGCGGCGTCAGTGTCGGCTTGGCCGCCCAGATCATGTGGCCGGGCGCCACGCCATTGACGCGCACCCTGGGCGCCAGCTCGACGGCCAGCGCCTCGGTGAGCGTCCAAAGACCGGCCTTGGCGGCGAAGTAAGGCGCGTATTCGGCGCGTGGCCGGCGGGCGTGCACATCCACAATGTTGACGATGCCCCGCAGCTCGGCAAAGGCCGCGCAGGCCTGCGACAGAAACAGCGGCGCCGCCAGGTTGCTGCCGATCAGGTCGCTGAACTGCTCGGGCGTCACGGCGGCCAGCGGCGTTCGAAAATACGACGACGCGTTGTTGACCAGAGCATCGATCCGTCCCCAGCGCGCGCGCGCCGCCCGGGCGAACGCCGGTAGGGCTGGCAGATCGGCGAGATCAGCGGCCAACACCGCCGCGCTGTCGGCGCGGGCCGCGTTGAGACGCGCGGCCAGCGCCTCGGCCTCGGCGCGGGAGTGCCGACAATGGATGACCACGCGGAAGCCTTTGGCATGCAGGGTTTCGGCAATCGCGGCCCCCACCCGCACGGCCGCGCCGGTGATCATCGCCACTGGTGCGATCCCCCTATCGGCGATCGCCCGTTTATCCTGTTCGTTCATCGTTTCGAGCATAGCGCCTCCCCATGACCGACTGGCTCTCCGCCCTGCTGCTGGGCGTGATCGAAGGCATCACCGAATTTCTGCCCATCTCCTCCACCGGTCATTTGCTGATCGCGCAGGAATGGCTGGGCCGGCGCAGCGACCTGTTCAACGTCGCCATCCAGGCCGGTGCCATCGCCGCGGTGTGTCTGGTCTACCGCCTGCGCCTGATCGAACTGGCCGGCGGCTGGCGCGACCCGGTGCACCGCAGCTACTCGCTGCAGATCGTCGGGGCCTTTCTCATCACCGCCGTGCTGGGGCTGAGCGCCAAGCTGCTGGGGGCGGAGCTGCCCGAAACCGTGACGCCCATCGCGTTGGCACTGATCATCGGCGGCCTGGTGATCTTCGCGGTCGAGGCCTGGGCCAAGCGGCAGCCGTCGCGTGACACAGTGACCTGGACGGTGATGGTGGCGGTGGGCGTGGCGCAGATCGTCGCCGGCATCTTTCCCGGCACTTCGCGCTCGGCGGCGGCCATTTTTGCCGCCATGCTGGCGGGCCTGACCTTTCGCCCCAAGGCGGCCGAGTTCGCCTTTCTGGTGGGCATTCCCACCATGTTTGCCGCCACCGGCTACGAGCTGATGAAGGTGATGATGGACGCCGACGCCGTGGCCGCCGAGCCCTGGGGCCAGCTGGCCCTGGCCTTCGTGGTTTCTGCCGTGGTGGGCTTCGCCGCCGTCAAGTGGCTGCTGGGCTTCATCTCGAAGCACAGCTTCGTGCCCTTCGGCTGGTATCGCATCGCGCTGGGATTGGTGTTGCTGGCCTATTTCGGCTTCGGCGACGACCCGGCCGAACTGCCGCTGTCATAAAAGCTTTACGCATTCGTCACAAGGCGGGCATGCCGGAGGCACAGGCTAAAGGCGTTTCCATTCTGGGGCCGACCGGTCCCGCAGGAGTGACACATGAGCGCCGCGCGCACCAAAGCCGCCACCCCGGCCCGCAGGCCCCGCCGGGCCAGAAAAGCGGCCCCCGACAAGCCGAAGTTCCGCACCATCTGGATCTCTGACGTGCACCTGGGCACGGTGGGCTGCAAGGCCGACCACCTGGTTGACTTCCTCAAGGCCCACGAGTGCGAAACGCTGTATCTGGTCGGCGACATCATCGACGGCTGGAAGCTCAAGAATCACTTCTACTGGCCGCAGGAACACACCAACGTCATCCGCAAGATTCTCACCAAATCCAAGCGCGGCACCAAGGTGTATTACGTGACCGGCAACCACGACGAGTTTCTGCGCAAGTTCGTCGGTTTCCAGTTGTCGCTGGGCAATATCCAGGTCGTCAACGAGCACATCCACACCACGGCCGATGGCCGCCAGCTGCTGATCACCCACGGGGACGCCTTCGACGTCATCACCCGCTATCACGCCTGGGTCGCCATGGCCGGCGACGCCGCCTACGAAGCCACCCTGCGCTTCAACTACTGGTTCAACCGCGGGCGCCGCACGCTGGGCATGCGCTACTGGTCGCTGTCGGCGTTCGCCAAACAGCGGGTGAAGGCGGCGGTGAACGTCGTGTCGACCTTTGAGGAATCGGTGGCCCGCGAATGCCAGCGGCGCGGCATGGACGGCGTGGTCTGCGGCCATATTCACCACGCCGAGATCGCCGAGCGCCAGGGCGTGACCTACCACAACTGTGGCGACTGGGTGGAAAGCTGCACGGCGCTGGTCGAGGATTTCAACGGCCAGATCCGCATTCTGCGCTGGGTCGAACTGGACCACCTCAATCAACGCAGCGACGACAAGGTGATGCCGATTCGCGTCGGCACCTGACACGCCGGGGCGGATCCACCCCGCCCGCGCCCACCGCGCAGCGGCAGGCAATTCGGCGTCATACCCACGCGACCGCGCCCCATTGAACCCTCGCGCGCGGGTAAGGTCTGACACCGCGGTGTCCAGCAGAACGGACCAAGCACCTTTTCGACTTGCGACCTCTACTGCCCTTGCGCCGACTTCCAAATCTCAATGTGCGACGCCTGCTCGCCCTGCTGGCGGTGTCGCCGCTGGTCACGGCCTGCGGTGGCCCCTCGGCGGTGACCCCATCGCAAGCGTCGACCGCGGCGCCCAGGGGGCTGCCGGTAGAGGTCGTCAGGGTCGGGCCGCGCGATCTGTCGCGGCAGGTCAGTGTCTCGGCCCCGGTCGAAGCCCTGCACCACATTGAGGTGGCGAGCCAGATCGCCGGGGTGATCACCCTGCTCGAGGTCGAGGCCGGCGATCGCGTGGAGAAAGGCGCCGTGCTGGCAACCCTGGACGTGCGCGAGACCCGCGCCGAGCTGGCGCGCGCCCGCGCCTTGCTGGGTGAACAGCAGGTCAACCTCGAACGCTTGGAGAAACTGCGCGCCCGCAATTACATCGACGAGGCCAGCCTCAGCATCGCCAAGACCGGGCTGGCAGTGGCGCAGGCCGAGGTCGGACTGTGGGAAACCCGGGTCAGCTTCGGCACCGTGCGCGCGCCCATCAGCGGCATCGTCACGGCGCGTTATTTCGAGCCCGGCGAAGCCATCGCCCAACACGCGCCGTTGCTGGCGCTGGCCGACTTCAGCCAGCTGGTGGTGCGATTCGGGCTGTCAGAGCTGGATGTCGCGGGCCTCGAAGCGGGTGACGCAGTGCCGGTGACCGTCGACGCGCTGGGCCCCGAGGTCACCCTGCCCGGCACCTTGCGCCGCATCATGCCCGCCACCGAAAGCGCCAGCCGGCTGGTCACCCTCGAAGTGGCCCTGCCCGACACCGACCGCGCGCCGTTGCGTCTGGGCTATCTGGCGCGCACCACGCTGGTGGTGGACCGCCGCGACAACGTGCTGGCCGTGCCGATCAGCTCGGTGGGCCTGCGCGCGGGCGGCAGCTACGTGATGGTGGTCAACGACAGGAACCAGCTGCAGCAACGCGAGGTCGAGGTCGGCGTCAGCCGCGGCAACTGGCGCGAGATCACCGGTGGTCTTGCCGCTGGCGAGGCCGTGGTCACCAGCAGCCCGGCCGACCTGACCGCCGGAGAAGCCGTGCGCATCGTGCGTGAGCTGGACGTCAGCGCGTGACGCCGCCGCGCGAGATTGCGCGCAGCACGCGCCACACGCGCGGCTTCACGCACCTGGCCATCCGCCGGCCGCTGGGCACGCTGGCGATCACTGCCGTGGTTCTGGTGCTGGGGCTGTTCGCCACCGGGCGGCTGCCGGTGAATCTTCTGCCCAACGTGGTCTATCCGCTGGTGCGGGTCAGCGTCAATTACCCCGGCGTCGCGCCCGAAGTCATCGAAGAACAACTCGTGCGGGTGCTGGAGCGCCAGCTGTCGCAAACCGAAAATCTGGTGTTGCTCAGTGCCGAGGCCGAAGAGGGCCGGGCCGACATCAATCTGGTGTTCGACTACGGCGTCGACCTCGACAACGCCCTGCAGGATGCCGCGCGCCTGCTTGAAGTCGCGCGGGCGCAGTTGCCCGATGACGTGGAGCCGCCCCGCATCCGCAAGTGGGACCCGGGCGAGTCGGCGGTGTTCGAGTCGGGCTTCTCGTCCAGCATTCGCGGCCCGCGCGACGTGCGCGACTGGGTCGAAACCCGGCTGGCGCCGCAGCTGCAATCGATTCCCGGCGTCTCGGGGGTCGAGGCCATTGGCGGGCAGGAGCGCGAGATCGAGGTGGTACTCGACCAGCAGCGGATGAACGCCCATGGCCTGAGCCTGCAGACCGTGGCGGCCGCCATTGGCGAAGAAAACCGGAACATTGCCGCCGGCAACATCACCTCGACCACCTTCGACGTGCGGGCGCGGGTCGACGGCCGTTTCACCGCACCGGCCGATCTGGCGCAGGTGCTGATTCCGGTGGCCGGCAGCGACCGCAGCGTGCGCCTCGACGACATCGCGACGGTGCGCGACGGCTTTCGCGAGCAGCGCGTGTTCGTGCGGCTCAATGGCGTGTCGGCCACCCAGATGTCGGTGTTCAAGCAGCCCGACGCCAACACCGTGCAGGTGGTCGAGGCGGTCAATGCGCGGCTCGAATCGCTGCGCGAGTCCGGCTTCATTCCCGCCGACATCCGCTGGCAGACGACCAAGAATGAGTCGTTTTTCGTGCGCGGCTCCATCGACGCCGTGACCGCCGCAGCCCTCAGCGGCAGCCTGCTGTCGATGATCGTGGTGCTCACGTTTCTGGGCAGCCTGCGCAAGTCGCTGGCCATTGGCCTGTCGATTCCGGTCGCCATTCTCGCCACCTTCTCGCTGATGGGCCTGGGCGGATTGACGCTCAACGTGATCAGCCTCGGCGGCCTGGCGCTGGGCGTCGGGCTGCTGCTGGACAACGCCATCGTCATGCTCGAAAACATCGCGCGTCATCGCGAGGCACTGCACAAGAATCCGTTCGACGCGGCGCATGACGGCGCCGACGAAGTGGCCTCGGCCATTGTCGCCGGCACCCTCACCAACCTCGCGGCGGTGGTGCCCTTCCTGCTCGCCAGCGGCTTCGCCGCGATGGTGTTTCGCGACCTGATCATCACCATCTCATTCGCCGTGGCGGTGTCGCTGGTGGTCGCGCTGACCCTGGTGCCCATGGCCTCGGCGCAACTGGGCCGGGTGACATTTCGGTCGCGGCTGAACGAACGCGGCCCGTGGCGCGCGTTCGAAGCCGGGCTGAATCGCGTGGCGGGCGGCTACGAGCGCGCGCTGCATCGCATCCTGCGCTGGCGCTGGATGATCCTGCTGGCCTGCGCGCCCGTGCTGGCCGGCGGCTATGTGCTGTACGGCCAGCTTGGCACCGAGTTCCTGCCGGCCCTGGACAACGGCGAGGTGGAGGTGCGGGTCAACCTGCCGCCCGGGACGACGCCCGAGCAGACCAACGACGCCGCCGGTCGAATCGAGGCGGTGCTGCGGGACATGCCCCATGTGGAGAGCCTGTTCACCATCACCGGCGGCGCGCTCTACGGCGGCGTGGTCACCGAGCGCAACGGCCGCGCCAATGTCAGCGTTCGCCTCAGCGATGCCGCGCTGCGCCCCGACTGGCCCGCCGGTCGCTGGGTGGTGGAAGCCCGCAAACGGGTCGCCGCGCTGGACCTGCCGGGCGCCCGGATCCGCGTTGAGCCGCCCAACATTCGCGGCCTCAACTTCAGCGTGTCGGGCGAGGATTTCGACCTCAAGGTGGTCGGCGGCGAGCTTGCCGAACTGGAGCGCGTGGCCCGCGAGGCGGTGCGCCTGATCGAAGACGTGCCGGGGCTGGCGGGCGTGGAAATGCGCGAGACCGATCGCTCACCGCAGCTGGCCATCACCGTCGATCGCGAACGCGCCGCCGCCTTGGGCCTGAACCTGGGCAGGGTGGGCGATGCGCTGCGCAACGCGGTCAACGGCGCCGTGCCCACCCGGTATACCGACGGCCAGAACGAGTACGACGTGCGTGTGCGCCTGCCCGACGCGGCCACCAACAGCCTCGACGCGCTGTCTGGCGTGCTGATCGCCAACGGTGACGGCCGCCGGGTGCGGCTTGGCGATGTGGCGCGTCTCAACTTCGTGGAAGGGCCGGCCGAGATCGAGCGCGAGAATCAGGTGCGCATCCAGCGCATCGTCGGCAGCTTCAATACCGCCGAGGCCGACGTCGGCACGGTGATCGCCGAAGTGCAACGCCGACTCGCCCCGCTGGACGCCAGCAGTGAGGCAACGCTGATCATGGGCGGCCAGTTCGAGTCGATACAGGAAACCAACCGGCAAACCCGCACCGTGCTGCTGCTGGCGGTGTTTCTGGTGTTTGCCGTGCTGGTGGTGCAGTACGAGCGCCTCAGCAACCCGGTGGCCATCATCCTCACCGCGCCGTTCTGTCTGGTGGGCGCCATTGGCCTGCTGTGGCTCACCGGCACGCCGCTGAGTTCGCCCGCACTGCTGGGCATGGTGCTGCTGATCGGCATTGTGGTGAACAACGCCATCCTGCTGATCGAATACATCGAACGCGGCCTGCTGGAAGGCCTGCCGCTGAACGAGGCCGTGGCGCGCGCCGGACGCATTCGCCTGCGGCCAATTTTGATGACCGTGCTCACCACCGTGTTCGGCATGCTGCCGCTGGCCTTGGGCATGGGCTCGGGCGCGGCGCTGATGCAGCCGCTGGCGATCGCGGTGATTGGCGGGCTGATGTTCTCCACTGTGCTGACGCTGCTGATCGCGCCCTGCCTGTTCGTCATCGTGCGCAGCGGCGCCGATCGGCTGTCGAGCACGCTGTTCGGGCACCAGCGCAGCGGCGCCAGCGCACCCGCTGAAAATCATTGAGCCGAAGGGTCGCGGCGCCTCGATTAAACTTGTCGCGCATGACCTCCCCTGAACGTGACCGCCTCGCGCGTGGCCTGGCCGCGGTGCGCGACAGCCTCCTCATCCGCGATGCCCAGCGCCTCGACCGCACGCTGGCCGGTCGGCGCTTCGATGCTGCGCGCTTCGAAAGCGACGTGGCCCGCGCGCTGACCGCCGCCGAGAATCGTCAGCGGCTACGCCCAACCCGCATCGACTACCCCGAAGAACTGCCGGTGGTGCAGGCGCGGGACGAGATCAAGGCCGCCATCGAGGCCCATCAGGTCATCGTGCTGTGCGGCGAAACCGGCTCGGGCAAGACCACGCAGCTCCCCAAGATCTGCCTGGAGCTGGGGCGCGGCACGCGCGGGCTGATCGGCCACACCCAGCCCAGGCGGCTGGCCGCCCGCAGCGTCGCCACGCGCATCGCCCAAGAGCTGAACACCCCGCTGGGCCAGATGGTGGGGTTTGAAACCCGGTTCGACCGCCGCACCTGCGAGCAGACGCTGGTCAAACTGATGACCGACGGCATTCTGCTGGCCGAAATGCAGCGCGACCGACGCCTGCTGGCCTACGACACCCTGATCATCGACGAGGCCCACGAGCGCAGTCTCAATATCGACTTTCTGCTGGGCTGGCTGAAGCACCTGCTGCGCGAGCGGCCCGAACTGAAGCTGATCATCACCTCGGCGACTCTGGACCCGGAGCGACTTTCCGGTCATTTCGATGATTGCCCCATCCTGCGGGTTGAAGGCCGCGCTTATCCCGTGGACGTGCGCTATCGCCCGCCCGATCCCGACGGCGATCTCGACGCCGCCGTGGCCGATGCCATCGCCGAATGCTGGCACCCGCGCCCGCTGGGGGACGTGCTGGTGTTTCTGCCCGGCGAGCGCGAGATCAACGAACTGGCACGCAGTCTGCCCGGCCGCTTTCCGCGCGCCGAGGTGCTGCCGCTGTATTCGCGCCTGCCGGCCCAGCAGCAGGACCGTGTGTTCAGCCGCGGCCACGCGCCACGCATCGTGCTGGCCACCAACGTGGCAGAAACCTCGATCACCGTGCCCGGCATCCGCTACGTGGTGGACCTGGGCACCGCGCGCATCAGCCGCTTCTCGCCGCGTCTGGGCGTGCAGCAACTGCACGTCGAGCCGGTGGCGCAATCGGCCGCCAATCAACGGGCGGGGCGCTGTGGCCGCGTCGGGCCCGGCATCTGCATCCGGCTGTTTGAGCAGGCCGATTTCGAGGGCCGCCCGCTGTTCACCGACCCGGAGATTCTGCGCGCCAACCTCGCCGGGGTGATCTTGCAGATGACCGCCCTGAAGCTGGGCGAGGTTGAGCATTTCGGCTGGGTGGATGCGCCCGAATCGCGGCACATCAGCGATGCCTACCGCCTGCTGCAAACCGTTGGCGCGCTGGATGACGCGCGCCAGCTCACCGCACAGGGCCGTGACATTGCACGCCTGCCCCTGGACCCGCGCATCGCCCGCATCGCGCTGGCGGGCCGCGACACCGCGTGCCCCGACGCCGTGTGGGTGCTGGCCGCCGCGCTGTCGGTGCAGGACCCGCACGAAGTGCCGCCCGAGGCGCAAACCCAGGCCCGGCAACAGCACGCGACCTGGCGCCACGCCAAGTCCGACTTCCTCACCCTGTTGCAACTCTGGGAGCGCTGGCAGGCCGAGGCGGCCGGCCTCAAGCAGGGCGGCCAGCGCAAATGGTGCAAGGCACGGTTCGTCAATTACCTGCGCATGACCGAATGGACGCAGGTCTACCAGCAGGTCGCCGACCTGCTGCGCGAGGGCACGCCGCGCCGTGAAGGCTGGGCGCCGCTGCCGCCCGAGACACTGGAACGCCTCAGTCCCGATATTCATCGGGCGCTGCTGACCGGGCTGATCGATCACATCGGGCTGAAGCGCCCTGAAGCGCCCGAGTATCAGGGCCCGCGCGGGCGCAAGTTCGTCATCTTCCCGGCCTCGGTGCTCAGCAAAAAAGCGCCGCAATGGGTGATGAGCGCGCAACTGGTGCAAACCTCGAAACTGTTTGCGCGCACCAACGCGGCGGTCGACCCGGCGTGGCTGGAAACCGTGGGCGCCCACCTGCTCAAGCGCACCGTTCAGGACCCGGTCTGGCACGCCGAACGCGGCGAAGTGACCAGCGTGGAGTACCTCAGCCTGTTCGGCCTGCCGCTGGCCAAACGCAACCGCCATTACGGCTCCAGCCACCCGAGCGAAGCGCGCCACATCTTCATCCGCGACGCGCTGGTGGGCGGGCAGTTGCTGAAAAAGCCCAAGGTGCTGCTGGCCAACCTTGCGCTGATTGAATCGGTACGCGAAAAGGAGGCGCGCCTGCGGCGACCCGACCTGCTGGCGTCTGACGAACAGCTGTTCGCCTTCTACGACGCGCGCCTGCCGCCCGAGGTCTGCACCGATTCCGGGTTGCGCCAATGGCTGCACCAAAGCCGCAATCAAGGCCCCGGTCTGGCGTTGAGCGAGGCCGAGGCGCTGCGGCCGGGTGCCAGCAGTGATGTGGGCGCGCAGTTCCCCGACCACTTCGTCATCGCCGACGTGCGCCTCACGCTCAGCTACACCCACGATCCCGGCGAAGACGCCGATGGCGTCACCTTTCACATTCCACAATCGCAGCTGTTCGCGCTGCCGGATGCGCCCTTCGACTGGCTGGTGCCCGGCTTGCAACCGGCACTGATCGAAGCACTGATTCGCACGCTGCCGCACAAGCAGCGCCGCTACTGCACGCCCGCCGCCGAGTTCGCCCGCGCGGTACTCGAAGCCGCAGGCCCGGCCGACGGCCCGCTACTGACCGTGCTCTGTCGTGAGTTGCAGCGCATGTGCGGGGTGGCCCTGACGCCGGAGGATTTTGACCCCGGCAAGCTGCCCACCCATCTGCGTCCACGACTGGTGCTGGAGGACGATCAAGGCCGCCCGCTCGGTGAGGCCGATGCGCTGTCCAAACTGCATCAGCGCCATCGCGAGCCGGCGCGCGCAGCCTTGCAAAAAGTCGCCGCCAAGGCTGAAGCCACGCAGCCGTGGACGCGGCAGAATCTACAGACTTGGGACTTCGACGCGCTGCCCGCGCAGGTGAAGCTGCCCAATGGCGGCGCGGCACACCCGGCGCTGACGCTGAATGCGGATCAGGTCGACCTGCGACTGTTTGAATCGGCACAAGCGGCCGACGCCGCCCACCGTGAAGGCTGCCGCGCGCTGCTGCTGGCGCAGATGAACGACCGACTGCGCGACCTGCGCAAAACCGCCAAATCGCGCCTGGGGACGACGCTGATCGGCCTGTCGTACAACGCCGAAGACCTCGCCAACAGTCTCGCCACGCGCGCGGCGCAAGACATCCTGCTCGACCCGCTGCCGCGCGACAGCGCGGGGTTTCAAAAGGCCTACGAAAAGCGCGGCCAGTTTTCGCGCTACGCCCTCGACCTGCTGGACGACGTGGTGCAGTGGATACGGACCCACGCCGAGTTGCGCGCCCGACTACGCGGGCCGGGCGTGCCCCCACACGCCGTCACCGACATCAACGGCCAGCTGGCGCAGCTGTTCGCGCCCGGCTTCATCGAGCACATTGGGGAAGACACCTGGCTGCGCGTTCCGACCTATCTGAAAGCCATCTCGGTGCGCCTCGACAGCCTCGCACTCAAACCGCAGCGCGACGCCGACCTCACCGCGCAGATCACGCCTCTGGCCGCGCGCCTGCCCCGGCCCTACCATCCGGCGCACGTGATGCTCGAAGAGTGGCGCGTGCTGCTGTTCGCGCAAGCCCTGAAGGCACAGGGCAGCCCCGCAGCCCAGAAAATTCGCGCGCTGCTGAACGACGAGGCCTGAGTGCCGGCCGGCGAGCGCGACCGGGCGGGCAACGCTAACCTAGAGCCCCTGTCCCGCCACCCGGCGCCTGCGCTGATCCGATGAAGCTCTCCGTCCTCGTGACCACCTACAACGCGCTCACATGGCTGGAGAAGGTCATCTGGGGCTAGGCGCAAACCCATCGTGATTTCGAGCTGATCATTGCCGGCGACGGCTCCAGTCCCGAAACCGCCGATCGCATCCGCGAACTGCGTCGCAAAACCGGTCTGGACCTGGTGCATCTGTGGCAAGCCGATGAAGGCTTCCAGAAATGCCGGGTGCTGAACAAGGCCATCGTCACCGCGCGGCATGACTATCTGGTGTTTTCCGACGGCGACTGCATTCCCCGCGCCGATTTTCTGGCCGTGCATGCCGCCCGCGCCCAGCCGGGTTATTTCCTGTCGGGCAGCTATTACAAGCTGCCGATGCACACCAGCGAGGCAATCGGCCTCGACGACATCCGCACCCAGCGCTGTTTCCAGATCCACTGGCTGCGCGCGCATGGCCTGCCGACCAGCCGCAAGAATCTCAAGGTCATCGCCGGGCCACGACTGGCGCGCTTCCTCAACGCCACCACCCCCACGCGCTGCAACCTCAAGGGCTCCAATGCCTCGGCGTGGCGCGAGGACGTGCTGCGCGTCAACGGCTTCGATGAGCGCATGCAATGGGGCGGCCTTGATCGCGAATTCGGCGTTCGGCTGCTCAATGCCGGCGTCAAAGCGCGCCATGTGCGATTCGATGCCATTTGCCTGCACCTCGACCATCCCCGCGGCTACGCCAATCCCGAGCGCGTGGCCTACAACAAGGCGCTGCGGAAATCGCACGCGCGACTGGGGACCGTCGAAACCCAGTACGGCATCCGCCAACTGCTGGCTTCAGGCTTCACGCCGGATCAAGCCCTTCTGCCGCACTAGGCGCCCGCACTGGAGAACTTCCGTGAACACTGGCTTCGACGACGCCCGCCCCTGGGGCACGCACGCACCCAAGGGACTGACGGCCTGGCTCATTCGCCTCTGCCACGCCCTGCCGGGCGGGTGGCGATTCGGATATCGGCTGACGCGCCTGTTCCGTGGCCCGATCAAGCGCCCGCCGGCCCGGCCCTACGACGTGCGCGTGTTGGGAATGTCCCTGCGATTGTTGAACCGGGGCAACTTCTGCGAAATGACCGCCCTGTTCGCGCCTCAGTATTACGACGTGCCCGAACTCGACTGGCTCGGCAAACAACTGGCCGGCGGCGGAACCTTTGTCGACATCGGCGGCAACATCGGCCTCTACAGCCTGGCCATGGCGCACCGGCTGGGCGAACGCATTGACATACATACCGTGGAGCCTGATACCGAATTGTCGGCGCGAATGGCCTTCAATGCCCGTCACAACGGCCTGAAGGTGAACTTGGCACCGGTCGCGCTGAGTGACCACGAGGGCGTCGCCACCTTGCGGGTCCACCCGCGCCAACGCGGCCAGAACTCTCTGCAGGACGGTGCCTGCGACCACGGACCGGACAGCCGCAACGTGCCGGTCACCACCTTGCTGGCCCTGTGCCAATCGCGCGACATCGCCGAGATCACGGCGATGAAGATCGACGTTGAAGGTCATGAACCGCGCATTCTCGGGCACTTCTTCGACCATGCGCCCGAGACCCTGTGGCCCGCCGCGCTGCTCATCGAACACGTGGACGACGGCGGCTTGATGCAGCGCCTGCTCGGCCCCCTGGGTTATCGCGAAGAAGGCCGAACGGTGGCGCAACCGGCTGCTCAGGCGCGGGCCGACCACAGTCCACTGACGCTGCGCTCCAAGCGGTCCAGATTGCGCAGCAGTGACGCCTTCTGAAACGGATGGAAGCGCCACGGCGGGGGCAGCGATCCGGTTTCGAGCTGCAGAAAGGTTTCCGCAACCGGTAATTGCCGCGGATCACGCCGCCTGAACTGCTCGGCGGCAGCCGGCGACATGACACGGATCGGGTGAAACCCGCATCCCTGGCGCCGTTCGGCATGGCGCATCGCGAATGTCTTGGTCCGTCCGCGATACGCCGGCACTGACGGCAACCACATCACGAACGGTGCAAACATGAAGCCCATGGCACCAAACAGCCGTTGGGCCTGTGGCTCGTTGCCCTTCTCGCGCGCAGTGAACTGCCAGCCCTGCGCCTTGAGCCGCGCGGTCTCGGCGATGAAGATGTCGGAGTAGTGAACACCAACGCTGAGATGCCCGGCATCGCGCAGATAACAACCAGAGACCGCGTCGAAGCGGGTGATCTGTTGGTTGCGGGCGTCGTTGCATGCCTTCAGAAAGGCCGGTTGCAGAAAGGCCGCCTGCGGCCGCTCGCAAAACCAGCGCTCGATGGCGCCGTGATCCTCGTCCACCAGCGGTCGCACCAACTGCATGTCGTCCTGCAGAAAACACACGCGCGGCGCGTCAGTGCGGTCCAACGCCGCCTGCATGTTGGCGCTGAGCCCCCCATGCTTCGACTGGTCCTTGCCGGCACGAATCACCACCTGGTGCCGCGTCGCCAGGCGTTCGAGCACGGCGCGGGTCTCGGCATCGTCGCTGGCGTCATCCATGACCGTGACCGGCGCGCCCGGCGCACAGGTTTCGACCGATCGCACGCAGTGCTCGAGGAACCGGCCACGGTTGTAGGAAAAAATAAAGAACTGCAGCGGCGGATTCATGACCATCCCAGAGCGAGCCGCACCTGCCGGTGCCGATCGCCGCAGTTTAAGGCAGCGTGCCAGGGCCTTGGCGAGCGCCGCTCAGACAGCGGCCGTGGCCCCCTGTCGCTGCGTCGACCGGCGTGACGGGAGGGGTCGAGGCGCCCGTCTCATCGCTGGGTTCCCGCCAAGGGCAACAACGACGGGAGCAGCGAAGCCGCTGGCGCTGAACAGGCGGCGAAGGTGTCCCCTGGCGACTGGCCGGCGGCGATGGCCACATCGAAATCGGCCTGCGCGCAGTAGGTGACCTTGGGCATGAAGTCGCCACGCTCGGTGGCCGCCCCGGCCTTGCTGGCGCGCTCGATGGATTCGTTGAAATCAGGGTGGGCCAGCAGCTCCCGGATGATGGTGACGCCAATCTTCTCGGGACCGAAGTTCAGCCAGCCGTAGGCACTGGGTAACGATGCCGGGCGCGCCACATGGGAGCTGATCACCACGTTGTAGAACCCGGCCGCATCAGGCTCGATGTCGCGATCGGCGAGGCATCCATGAACCCGCGTACTGCTGGCACCGTTCTGGCAGATCGACCAGAAGCGCACCTGGGGCACGGAGCCCACAGCGGCCTGCGTGGTGAAGTGCGGCAGCCGGCCGCGCACCAGAAGCAGGTCGTCATAGTCACGATCAACCTTGGCGGTCATGAACCCATTGTGCGGATTGAGGCCGACACCCAGGCCCAGGGCATTGATCGCCGCACCGTCGAACTTCTCGAACACCGGGCGTCGTGATGGAATCAGCGGCGGCAACAGTGAGATCGGCAACGACGGCGGCGGCGTCCGCAGCTGCGCCTTGATGCCCGCGCAGACCTCGGCGTCGGCCGCATGGGGCAGCGAAAATGCGCCCTCAGGGGTTTCCAGAGTCAACGCTGGCAGGCCCACGCCACCGGTGTTGTCACCTTCGGCCAGATAGGTGCGGTAGGCCACAGCGGTGCGACGTTTGACTTTGCCATCAAGCGCTTGCGGTGGACGACGGTAGATCGTGTTTATGGGGGGATCGAACGCCGGCGGCACGGCGTTGATCTGGGCATACACGGTATACGCGCCGCCAGACTCGACCGTGGCCGCACGCCGCGTGCGATCGAGGTTGCGATTGTCACTGCCGGGCGCCGGTGCAATCTGGTTGTCGCTGATCGCATCCAGAAAAAACAGCTTGCCGTCGTGAATGTGAAACGCGGAATAGCGGGCCTCGGGATACCGACCCTCGATTTTCAATCGAGACCCGGGCGACACGGTATCGGAGACCAACGCGACCCAGTAGCGCGCCCCGGTCTCCGGGAACGCGAAATTGCCCAGCCCCGCCACCTCGGCGTCGTAGGCCAGCACCCAGTCGCAGCCCACCTCAAGCTTTTGCGATGCCCCGAGGGGCAACAGCTGCGCATACGCAGCCGGTGCAACCCATATCACCGTGCACGTCACGATCCATCTCAGGATCGCGCCCCCCGCCGATACGCCCATGATGCCCCTTGCTGTGTGTCCCCGGTGGCGGACGTTAGGGCGCCCCGTTCGGCCCGTCAATCAGCCTGTCAATCGGCCCGAGATGCCGCAAAGCGGCTTTATAGTGTGGCCCCACCCGTGACGCGCCCGTGCGGCCTTTGCCCATGCATGTCTTGCTGATTGAAGACCACACCGATCTGGCCGCCACCGTGGGCGATCACCTGGCAAGCGAGGGGCATGTCGTTGATTTTGCCTACGACGGCCTCACGGGCCTGCATCTGGCGGTCAGCCAGCCGCCGGACGTGATCGTGCTGGACCTGGGTCTGCCCGGCATGGACGGCCTGACCCTGTGTGAGCGCCTGCGCCGCGACGGCCGGCAGAACACGCCCATCCTCATGCTCACGGCCCGCACCCGCGAAGCGGACTTGCTGGCGGGCTTTGCCGCGGGCGCTGACGATTACCTGGTCAAGCCCTTCTCGCTGGCGGTACTGAGTGCGCGTCTGCGCTCGCTGGCGCAGCGCACGCGGCCGCCGTCGGCGCGCCTCAAGGTGGCCGATCTGGAGATGGACACCGAAACCCGGCGGGTACAGCGGGGTGCCCGGCGGCTGACGCTGACGCCCACCGGCTTCCAGTTGCTGGAGCGGCTGATGCAGGCCTCGCCGCGTGTGATGGAACGCGCCAAACTGGAGCAGCACATCTGGGGTGACGACCGGCCCAACAGCGAGGCCGCGCTCAGGGTGCACATGCACGCGCTGCGCAACGAGATCGACCCGCCCGGCGCAGCGCCGCTGCTGCACACGGTTCGCGCCATTGGTTACCGGCTTGCGGCCGACGATGCCTAAGTCACTGCTGCGCTCAAGACCCAGTCTGCGCAACAGCATCATCATTGGCATGTTGCTGGTCATCACCCTGGTGTCGATTGGCTTCACCTATGCGGTGCGGGCGGCATTCGACCAGCTCGAGTACGAACTGCTGGACCAGCGCCTGATGGCCGAGCTGGCCGAGTTCAAGGAGGCCTATCAGTACGACCCGAGCATTTCGCTGGTGAGCTGGGGCGGGCTCAAGCGCTACCGGCTGCGGCCGAACACCGATGATGAGGTTCCCGCCGACCTGCGCGGCCTCACCCCCGGCACGCCGGCCCACGTGCAGCTTGAGGGTCGTGAACATCTGGCGGGCGCGGTAGCCCTGGGCGAAACCCGCTTGTTCGTTGCGTTGGACATTGCCGCCGTGCCGGCCATCGAAGCCAGCCTGCTCAGCCGCATGGGTGGATTCCTGTTGCTGGGCTATGCCCTGGCCCTGCTGCTGGGGTGGATCACCGTCAGCCGGGTCAGCAGGCCGCTGGCCGAACTGGCCGCCCAGGTGGCCCAGGCCGATCCCGTTGAAAGCCGTCCGCCGGTGCCGCCCAGCGCCGCGCCGCGCGAGGTCAGCGAAATTGCCGAGGCGTTCAATCTGTTCATGCTGCGCATGCGCCAGTTCATCGAGCGCGAGCGCGCCTTCACCGACGATGCCGGGCACGAACTGCGCACCCCGCTGGCGGTGATTTCAAGCACGGTGGAACTGATGCGTCGGCACCCGGCCCTGCCAACCACCGCGCAGGAGCACCTCAACCGGATCGACCGGGCCACGGCGCAGATGAGTTCGCTGGTAGAGAGCTTTCTGTTGCTGGCGCGCGAAGAGGGCAGCGGCCCTACCCCGCCTGTGGATGCCGCAGGGCTTGTCCACGAGGCGCTGGAGGGCATTCGCCAGTCTCGCCCGCAAGACGCCGCCCGTTTGCACGCCACCCTTGTTGAGCCGTGGCCGGTGCGGGCGCCGCCCGCGGTGTTGATGGCTCTGGTCGGCAATCTGGTGTTGAACGCGCTGAGCCACACCGACGGACGGGTTTTCGTGGTGCTCAGGCAAGGGCTGCTTTCGGTCCGCGACGAAGGCCAGGGCATCGACCCGAAAGCGCTGGACCAGATCTTCGACCGCCGCGCCCGCAGCGCCCACAGTGACGGTTATGGTCTGGGGCTGTTCCTGGTCAAGCGCATCTGCACGCACCTGGGGTGGACGCTGCGAACCCGCAGCCGGATGGGCGTGGGCAGCAGTTTCGAGGTGGGATTTGGCCCGCCATAACAAAACATTAACGAAAGGCTTACCGAACCCTGCCATGCGATGTGGCACTGAAGGGTTCGCCTCTCTCAAGCAGACGCCCTTGCTCGACACCCAAGCTGCCCCGCCGGTGCTTGCCCCACCGCCTCGACCCGACAGCGCCTGGTATGCCATCAGCCGCCATTTTTTTCGCCTCGCCGCCAGTGGCCTGATCCCGGCACGCTGGTTTGCCCCTGCGCCGCCCCCGCAACGCCGGGCCGCGACCGGCCGCTTGAGGCTGGAAGTGGTGAGTCACTGCTGGAACTACGCGCACCTGTTGCGCTACCAGCTCAGTTCGCTGGTGTTGCACCCGCCCAGGCAGATGGAGGTGCGCGTCACGGTTTTTCACGCGCTTGAAGACCCGGCCACCACCGCGCTGCTGGCCTTCTTTGCCGAACACAAGGTGCCGGGCGTCCGTTGGAACTGGCAGGTCCTGCCGCCCAGTCAGTTGATGCGCCGCTGCATCGGGCGCAATCAGGCGGCGCTCGCCACCGAGGCCGACTGGGTCTGGTTCACCGACTGCGATCTGGTCTTCGGCGAGGGCTGCCTCGACGCGCTGGCCGAAAAACTGCAGGGCCGGACCGACGCGCTGGTCTATCCGCAGGTGGAACATTGCACCTCGCTGCTGGCCGATGATGACGCCCGGCTGGCCCAGGGCGCGGCCGAACTGGAACTGGCCAGCACGCCGGCCGAATTCAAGGCCCGCACGGTCTCCCGCGCCACCGGCCCGTTGCAGATCGCACACGGCGATGTCTCGCGGGCGGTGGGCTATTGCGATGCCATTCAGGCCTACAAGGCCGGCGCCGACCACTGGCGCAAATGCTACGAAGACCGCACCTATCGCTGGCTGCTGGGCACGCAGGGTGTGCCTCTGGACATTCCCGGCGTGCAGCGCATTCGCCATATTTCCAAGGGTCGCTACCGCGCCGGTGGGCGTATGGCCGCCCTGCGACAACGCATTCGCCAGACCAAGGACCGCGGATAGCGGGGGTTCCAGCTTGCCGTCTCGGCACACTGATCAATGCTCCAAACGCAATTTCGCGGCACGCACGGTGGCTCGCGCCATGGGTCTGGGAGAGATCCCCAATGGCGATGTCTCGCCAGCGGCAAGCTGTCGCAACGAAATCAATTCACAGTAATCCACACGCGACCATTGGTCGCTGTGGCAACCTCGCTCAGAGATCATCAATGAGCAACAGTTGACCACTGAGGTCCTCCCCAATGCTGCAACCCGTTTCTGCCTATGTGCTAACGCTCAACTCCGAACGGTACTTGGAGCGCATCCTGCAGCAATGCTGGCGCTTTGCCGCGGAGGTAGTGGTGGTGGACAGTGGCAGTACAGATCGGACGCTGGCAATCGCGGAGGACAGCGGAGCTCGCGTGTTGCATCACCCTTTCGAGGATTTCCGCAGACAACGCGAGTTGGCGGCAGCGGCCTGCCGCCACGACTACATCTTTTACTGCGACTGTGACGAAGTGCCAGACGATTCGCTGGTAGCGTCGATACAGGCACGGGTGGCGCAGGGCCTCACCCATAGCGCCTACTGGGTGACTCGCGATTGGGAGGTTTTGAATACGCCAGTGCGCGTGGTGTACCCCGTCCGCTGTCCCGACCGGCTGCCCCGTCTGTATGACCGCCGACGGTGCTACTGGGAAACCGACAAACTGGTACACGAGAGTCTGGTGGCGCCACAACCTGTCGGACAGCTCGACGGACGCCTCACGCACAAGACGTTCGAGACACACGCTGAAATCGAGCTCAAGCTGCAGCGATATACCGATTTGGCCGCGTTAGGCTTGGTGCGGCGGCTGCAGCAACGACAGCATGCGTCCCGCTGGCGGGCACTGCCCCACCTGCTCAACAGTCTGCTGCCAAGCCCGCTGGGGGCATTAGTGAAATCCTATCTGATCCGCGGTGGCTGGCGGGACGGGTGGGTTGGACTCATCCTGCTCGGGTACACGTTGCGCTACAGCCATCTCAAGCATTGGAAAGCAGCCCGGATGTTGTGGCGAGACCCGCAACTGACGGCTGAAAGCCTGCCTGGATGAGTTGCACCAAGCCGTATTCGGTGCGTCGAACCCCGTGCTTTTCGTTGTACTTGCGCAGTGCCCGATTCCACGCATAACGATCGGGATTTTCATAGCTGCGGCCATGATCGAGATGTACGCAGATGGCGGTGTAACGGACATGCCGGGCGTCGATGCCAGCGTTGCGGAGTCGAACGCCAAACTCGCGATCCTCGCTGCCGTAAGCCATGCGTTCGTCGAAGCCGTTGACGGCCACCACATCCCGAAGCCAAGCGGAGCCGTTGGAGCCCTTGAAGTTGCAGCGAGTGGTAGTGAGCCTGTTCAACCAGTGTGCCAGGGCGGGGTCGGCCGACAGCTTTAGGTCTTTGCGCTGTCGGCGGTGTCCGTGCTCCAACAGCCACGGCACGCGGAAACAGTCGCCGCGCGCGATGTCATCGCGCGTGATGGCCTTGCTGGCAGGCAAGGTGAGCTTGCAGTACCCCCCCGAAAGGTAGGCCCCCGGGGCCGCCTTTGCGACGTGGCCGGCCACGAAGTCGGCGCGCGGAATGCAATCGCCGTCGGTGAACAGCAGATAGTCTGCCCGCGCATGCAGAATGGCCTTGTTGAGGATGCGGCATTTGCGGAATCCATCGTCCCGCTGGTGCACGTGAATCACCGGCTGATCCAGTGTCGGCGCAACGCGCTCGATCAACGCCCGCGTGTCCTCGCTCGAGCCGTCATCAGCGATGATGATCTCGAAATCGCGATGGGTTTGATGGGCGTACCCCCACAGCACCTTTTCCAGCCAAGCCGGTGCGTTATAGGTGGAAATGATGACCGACACATTCAAGGCTGCCCCCAGCGAAACCACCGCGCCAGAGCGGCTTCCGCATTATGCAGCCGCTTGAGCCAGCGGCGCCCTTGCAACGAGTTGTGATGCCAGGGTTGCGGCAGCGCAGCGTCCTGCAGGGTCAACATGGCTTCAGCCCAAGGCGGCGACAGGGGCTGCCGCGCGCGCAGGCGCTCGGTATCGGCAGGCGTCAGCATCCGGTAAGGATGAAAGCCGGCATTGCGCTGTTGCTCGGCCCGACGCAGCGCCCAAGTCTTGCGCTTTCCACGGTAAGCGGGCACCAATGGCAACCATGCCACGAACGGCAGTGCCGGGATGGCCATGTTGCGAAAATACTGCCGCGCCAGCGCATCGCATTCGGGCTCACGGCGCGCGAACTGCCAACCGACATTTCGCAGACGAGCGGGCAGACAGACGTTGATATCGGAGTAGTACACGCCCGAACTGCGGCGACGGCTGGCCTCCGGCCAGAACATTCCGGTTTCCGGCGTGAAGTCAAAGTCGCCGTCCGGGGAACGACCCTTGCCCGAAACCGGGATGAACGCGGGGCTGACAAAGCCCAGAGTGGGTTCGGCCTGGAACAACGCCGCCAACGCAGAAATTTCCGACAGCGCTACCGGCCGAACCACCTGCACGTCGTCCTGCAGGTACATCAGCGGGGCGTCCGGCTCGGCAGCCTCCAGTGCTGCCTGCATGTGTCCGTAAAGCCCGCCGTGCTTGCCGTTGCCGCGACCAGGGGCGCGATGCACGGTGTGTCGGGCCTCAAGTCGGTCCAGCACCCGCAGGGTTTCGGGGTCATCGCTTTCGTCGTCGCGGATGCTGACGTGCGCGTAGGGCAGGCAATGTTCGACCGTGTCCACGCAGTGGGCCAGAAAGCGGCCGCGGTTGTAGGAGGTGATGACCACCTGAAGTGGTACCGAGGCGTCGGCCATCAAAACCCCAGCGCTTTGCGAACGCGCTTGATCCACTCCTCGAACTCGTTGAGACGCCGCAGAATCCGCCACCGTTTCAGCGGATCATAGGCCCACGGGTGTGGCAGTTCGCGCCCGCCAGCAAGTGTGAGAAATCGATCGGCAACCGGTTTGTCGGCTTCAAAGTCACGCGCACGCATGGCATCGACCTGGGCTGAGGCCATCAATTCGAACGGATACAAACCACTACGGCTCCAGCGTTCGCCGAGTCGCCAGGCAAGCGTCTTTGCGCGATTGCGATAGGCTGGCGCATTCGGCACCCACATCGCCCACGGGCAGGGCAGATAGGCCATTTGCCCAAATAGCTCGCGCGCCTGCTTGTCGTTGGCGAACTCGTCCTCAATGAACCGCCACTGAGCCTGGCGCAGACGGCCGACATGAAACATTGCAACGTCAGAATAATGCATGCCGGCCACCTTGGGACTGGGCCGATTGAAGTAGTACATGTGATGCGCGGAGTCGTACTGAAGGTCGCTGAGCGCGCGCGCACTGATGGTGCCTCGCTGAAACGCCGGCGACAAAATCGCCGAGCCGGGATTCGCGTGCAGATATTCGACGATCTCGGCGCGGTCGGCGTCAGTAACGGCTCGGGTCAACTGTGTGTCGTCCTGTAGACAGACCAGCAGGGTGTCGTCCGACAGACGCTCGTAAACCCGCTGCATGTTGCGGTAAAGGTTGCCGTTCTTGGACTTGTTGAGCACGTCGACCCGCTCCACATGGGCCCGGCTCGCGTACTCGGCCAACACCTGAGCGACCTCTGGATCATCGCTACCGTCGTCGACGAGATAGAGCGGCACACCTGACCATCCCTGCTCGATCGAATGCAGACAATTACGGAGATGCGCTCCTCGGTTGAACGAAAACACAGCCACCGCAAACTTCATCCGCAGCCCCCGGCTATCAGCACCCCGACCCACCAACGATGGCGAATTGGTCGTCACGCAGATGATCGTACGCGAACGGCCGTCCAAAGGTCTACGCAAGGGTCCGTCCGCCTGCCTTCGCATTAGGAGTCACACATTTGATCGTTCGCATGGGTTCAGTGCCGCGGCCAACGCAGCTTGCGGGAAGCGAGCCGAGGGCCCTCTTGCGCAGTGGCCGATTAGTTGTGCGTCGAATCTCAGCGGTGAGATTAAAGTGATGCAACTCAATGCCCGGCAGGGCGCACGCCAGTATCCTCCACGCCCATGCCAAGACTTGAACTTCTGACCGTGACCTGGGCTGGCGACGTCCAGCACTTCGACCTGCTGCGCGCGTCACTGGCGCGCTCTGCATTGGCCGGCATTCCGCATCAGGTGGTGGTGCACGACGAAGACCACGCGCTGTTTGCCGAACGCCACCCTGGCCTGGCCTTGCACTCCACGGCCGCGGTGCTGCCCGACGGGCTGGACGCCGCCCGCTGCGAGGCGCAACGCTGGCAGCGCCGCCTCGGCCGCCACGGCACCAAGTGGGCCAGCAGCCTGACGCGCATGGTCGGCGGTCCGATCTGGCCACGCCATCTGGGCTGGCACATGCAGCAGATCAGCAAACTCGCGCGCGTGGCGCACAGCCAGGCCGACACGGTCCTGGTGCTCGACTCTGACGTGATCGTCACGCCTCAGGCGCAGGTGGACGATTATCTGAACCCGACGCGCGCGGTCTGCATCGGGCAATGGCAACCGGGCGCGGAAGCCCGCGGCAAGGTGCGCAAGTGGAACCGTGAAGCCCACCGGTTGCTGGGCGTGCCCTATGACGCATCGGCCCCGGCAGACCTGTACTTCGACACGCCGTTTCCAATCCATCCGCCCAGCGTGCGTGCCCTGATGCGCTGGCTCGAAGACCGTTATCAGCGCCCGTGGTGGGCAACCTTTCTGGCGCAGCCGCCGCGGCGCTGGTCAGAGTTCGCCACCTACCGGCTGTTCCTCCGGCAGCATCCGCCGGCCTGCGGCGTGGACTGGCAGTCTCCTGCCTTGACGCGCTATGTGCACAAGGCCACCGATGTGGCGGCGCTGATCACCCACCTGCGCACACTGCTGGCCGAGCCCAACTGCCACTACATCACCTTGCATTCGCAAAGCAGCGGACGCGGGCTGTGGAATGCCGACGAGGTGATTCCGCCCGTGCGGGCGCTGATCGAAGCGCAGGCCAGCGGGTAAGCAGCGCGCTTTGACCTGGCATGGCGCGCCACTACACTGCCCGTTCTAACGGGGAGCGCGCAATGTCAGAAAAGCACAAAAGAATGGTCGGCCACGGCGCCGTGGTCATGTTCATCGGCATGCTGGCCGGCTTCGGGCTGGTGGCGAGCCTGATCGGGGGAATGGAGCTGATTCCCGGCAGCATCATTGAATTCAAGATTCCGGGCGATGCCGCCGCGTGGGCCCGCGCGCACGTGGGCGGCATGTTCAACGGGCTGTTCGTCATGCTGGTGGCGTTGCTGATCCCGGCCCTGAACATGGGCGAAAAGCCAGCCGGCCAGTTGCACTGGATGTTGATTGGCACCGGCTATGCCAACACGGTCTTCTACTGGGCCGCGCTGCTGGCGCCGAACCGCGCGCTGACCTTCGCCGACAACGTGCACGGCGCCTCGAACCTGTGGGCCATTGTCGGCCTGCTGCCGGCGCTGGTGTTCGCCGTCATCGCCCTGATTGCCGTGAGCATCCTCATGCGCGCGGCGTTCGCCAAGGGTTGACGAGCGTCTGGCGTCAGGCCGATGCGGCAGCGGCCACGCTCGCCGGGCGCCCCTCAAGTTCATCCAGCGCTTCGCCCAGATAGTCGAGCAGACGCTGCAGATGCGGCAGCGTCTTGCGGCAGCCGATCAGACCGAAGTCGATAAAGTCGTGACGACTGACCAAGGTGATGTTGAGCGCGATGCTGTTGACCAGCAGCGACACCGGGTACACGCCATCGAGCCGACAGCCCTGCCAATAGGTTTCGGTGCGCGGGCCGGGCACGTTGGAAATCACCACATTGACGATTGCCCTGGAGCGGCTGAAGCCGGTCAACAGATTGAACACGCCGGGCGCGAACATCAGACCCTCATAAGCCATGAGCTGTGAGGGATTGAGCGCGCGCAGCACCAACTTGTTGTAATCCATGCACGCCTTGATGGCGCGCAGCCGCGCTTCGGCCGACTCGATGTGGGTGCCGAGATGGGTCAGCGCGAAGGCGACCTCGTTGCCGCTGTCACCGTCATCGCGACGGGTTGAGACCGGCACTGCCGCAATCAGCGGCTTGTCGGGCAAGGCGTTCATTTCACCGAGGTAGCGCCGCAGCGCGCCGCCGCACATGGCGAGCACCACGTCGTTGACGGAGGCGTCATGAAGGCGGGCAATGGCCTTGATGCGCGGCGTCTCATACGACTGTGCGGCGAACCGCCGGGAGCCGGTAATGTTTTCGTTGAGCACGCAGCGGGGCGCCTGCAGGCTGCCGATGCAGTCTTCGCGGCCGGCGCGCTGATCGCGCCGCACCTGCCGAAATTGCTGCAACACCGGCGCCACGCCATTGATGCCCTGCCGCGTCAGCGCACGAACCGCCTTGAGCCCGCGCAGCGAGGGGGTCGGCACCGGCAGACGGCGCTCGCGGCTGCGCCGCGTGCGGACTTCCCAGGGCGCCGGCATGGTGATCGAGGTGGCGGCATCGGCGGCCATCGACTTCATCAGCAGGCGGATGCCGGCCACGCCATCGACCAGCGCGTGGTGAATTTTTGAGTACAGCGCGATGCGGCCGTCGTCCAGCCCTTCGATGAGATAGATGCGCCAGAGCGGGTAAGCGCGATCGAGGTGCGCGGAATGCACCCGCGACACCATGGCCAGCAGCTCGCGCACGCGTCCCGGTTTGGGCAGGGCCAGATGCACGAAATGCTGCGCAATGTCGAATTCTTCGGACTCGTCCCAGAATCTGAGGCCGGCCCGTGTCACCAGACGGCGATTGAACGGCGCGGCGGCAGTGGCGGACTGCCGCAGGCGCTCGGCCAGTTGCAGCGCGAAGTCCGGCGGCGCATCGGCCGGCGGGGTGAACAGGCACAGGGCGCCCACGTGCAGCGGCTGCTGGCGCTGTTCCATGAACAAGAAGGCGTTATCAATAAGGGACAGGGGCTTCATTATGGGTTCTCTCCGTGGCACGCGGACAACATTCTCACGACTGCATTACCCGCTCGTTGCACCGCAAAAGCCGTGCCGGCTGCAGCCTGTTGGTCGGCGCGACTGCTGCGCCGCCGGGCAGTGTGTGGGGCGCACTGCGTCCTGAACTGAACATCCCCCGCGCCAGGAGTTCCGTCAAGCGCCGCAGCGGCGCACGGCCTCGCGCTCTTGCCGGGCAGCCGCATGAGAATGCCCACGGCGGCCGCCCGATCTGCACAATACGCGGGGCGCGTGCGAGCGCTCCATCCTCTTGCTGAAACCGGCCACCTCCATGACGCGACTCTCCATTCCCGCCCACGAACGCCTGATCATCGCGCTGGACCTGCCCACCGCCGAGGCCGCGCTGGCGCTGGTGGAGCGTATTGGCGCCAGCGGACACTTCTACAAGATCGGCCTGGAGCTGCTGATGGCGCCGGGCTTCTTCGACTTGCTGGAAACCCTGAAGCGGCGCGACAAGCGCGTGTTCGTTGACCTGAAGTTTTTCGACATACCCGAAACGGTGGCGCGGGCCATCCGCAACCTGTCGGAGCGCGGCGCCGACTTCGCCACCGTCCACGGCAATCAGGCGATCATGGAATCGGCGGCCGCGGCCAAATCCAACGGCCTCAAGGTGCTGGCCGTCACCGCGCTGACCAGCCTCGACCAAGGCGATCTCGACGATCTGGGTTTTACCTGCAACGTGGCCGACCTGGTGCTGTCGCGTGCCCGACGCTCACTCGTTGCGGGCTGCGACGGCGTGGTGTCTTCGGGCCTCGAAGTGGAACGCCTGCGTGCCGAGGCGCCCGACAAGCTGATCTGCGTGACCCCGGGCATCCGCCCGGTGAGCAACCGCGTAGAAGGCGATCAGAAACGCGTCATGAGCCCGGCCCGCGCCATCGCCGCCGGCAGTGACTATCTGGTGGTGGGCCGGCCGATCCGTGACGCGGCCGATCCGCAAGCCATCGTCAATGCCATACAGGCTGAAATCGCCACTGCAAGTGCGTGACAATGAACCCATGACAACGCCGATTCAGAACGACCGCTTCCTCCGCGCGCTGCGCCGCGAGCCCCTTGACCGTACCCCGGTCTGGTTCATGCGTCAGGCCGGCCGTTACCTGCCCGAGTACCGCGCCACCCGGGCCAGGGCCGGTGATTTCATGAGCCTGTGCCGCAATCCGGAACTCTGCGCCGAAGTGGCGATGCAGCCGCTGGAACGCTATGACCTGGACGCCGCCATCCTGTTCTCGGACATCCTCACCGTGCCCGATGCCATGGGCCTGGGCCTGTCGTTTGCAGAGGGCGAGGGTCCGCGCTTCGCCGACCCCATTCGTGACCCGCGACAGATCGACAAGCTGCCGGTGCCTGACCCCAACGTGGAGCTGCGTTATGTGATGGACGCCGTGGCCGCCATCAAGCGCGCCCTGGGCCGCCGTATTCCGCTGATCGGCTTTGCCGGCAGCCCGTGGACCCTGGCGACCTACATGATCGAGGGCGGCGGCTCCAAGGATTTCGCCCGCGCCAAGGCCCTGATGTACGACGCGCCCGACGCCATGGAAGCCTTGCTGGCGAAGCTGTCGGCGGCCACCAGCCTGTATCTGCAGGCGCAGATCGAACACGGCGCCGACGCGGTGATGATCTTTGACACCTGGGGCGGCGCACTCACGCCTGAAGCCTATGTGCAGTTCTCGCTGGAGCCGATGGCGAAAATCGTCGCCCACCTCAAGCGAGTGGCGCCGACCGTGCCTGTGGTGCTGTTCACCAAGGGCGGCGGCCAGCATCTGGAGTTGATGACCGAAACCGGCTGCGATGGGCTGGGCCTGGACTGGACCACCGACATCGGCCAGGCGCGGACGCGCGTGGGGGCGCAGGTGGCGCTGCAGGGCAACCTCGACCCCAGCATTCTGTACGCCTCGCCCGAGCGCATTCGCATCGAAGTGGCCAAGGTGCTGCAAAGCTTCGGCAACGGCAGCGGCCACGTCTTCAACCTGGGCCACGGCATCACGCCGGGCGTGCACCCGGACCACGCAGCCGCCATGGTCGCTGCGGTGCGTGAGCTGTCCCCGGCCTACCACGGCTGAGCCCGTGAACATGGGGCCTGCGCTCGGCATCTCGTCTTCCGGCGGCGCCCGGACGGCTCGGGGATCGGTGCCCGCCCCCGGCCACCTGCGAGGCCGCGTCCCACGACCGGCCTTGGCACGCGACGCCTGAGATGATGGCGCGTCTGCTGCCGGCACCGTTGGTCGGGGTCCTGACCTTCGTTCTGAAGTTCTTCGTGCTGATTTTCTGGTTCACGCTGATGCTGCCCGGCGTGCTGCTGCACCTGATTCCCAGCCGCGCGCTGCGCGACCGCACCAGCCGCTATTGCGTGTGGATCGCCCGCCGCTGGGTGGGCAGCAATGCGCTGCTCTACCGAGGGGTGCATCCGATGCACTGGCGCATCGAGATCGACGGCACGCTCGATCCGGCGCGCAACTATCTGGTGATCGCCAATCACCAGTCCTGGGCCGACATCCTGATCCTGTTTGTGGCCCTGCACGGGCGCATGCCGTTTCTGCGCTTCTTTCTCAAGGATCAGCTCAAGTACATTCCCATCATCGGCCAGGTCTGTTGGGCGATGGAGTTTCCGTTCATGAAGCGGCACTCCAAAGTGACGCTGGCGAAAAATCCGGCGCTGCGCAATCAGGACTTGGAAACCACCCGCCGCAAGTGCGAGGTCTACCGGCGCCAGCCGGTCGCGCTGGTAAATTTTCTTGAAGGCACGCGCTTCACCGACGCGAAGCGCCAGGCCACGGCATCGCCCTTCATCCATCTGCTGAAGCCCAAGAGCGCGGGGCTGGCCTTCACGCTCAATGCCATGGGCGAGCAGTTCGCCGGGCTTGTCGATGTCACCCTGGTCTACGCGCCCACCCGTGGCGGGCGCTCGCGCCTCTGGAGCTGGCTGTGCGGCGAGCAGGGCACGGCAGAGCTGCACATGGCCGTGCGCCCCATCCCCGGCCACCTGTTGCGCGGCGACTACGAACGCGACGCCGCATTTCGGGCCGACTTCCACCGCTGGGTGGCGCAACTGTGGGCCGAGAAGGACGCGCGCATCCAGAACAAGAAAAACCCCGACGCCGTAACGGCGCCGGGGTCAGATGCCGCACCGCAACTCGATTAGACGGCGATTTCGCCGCCGTCGTCGCGGGTGATGACGATGGTGGCCGTGCGCGGACGCCGACTGCCCACGGTCCCGGCCAGGGTCGCGTCGGCAGCGTAGGGCCAGCTGCTCTGGTAGTCGGTCAGGTCGCCGCGCTCACCCGGGTGCTGGATGTTGACGAACATCGTGCGGTAGTCCGGGGTGGTTTCCACGCCGGTGATCTCGCACCCGCGCACGCCCACCAGGAAGCGGCGCAGCGATTCGCCCGGCGCGTCGCCGATAAAGGTGGTGACCGTCTCGCCGTCGGCGCCCGGCACATTGAAGCTGCCGCCGTCACCCACGGTGCCCGGCGTGGCCGCCAGCATCATGCAGTTGGTGGTGTCGGTGTAGGCGCCATCGTCGGTCTGCAGCCAGAGAATGCCGCGCTTGTCGAACCACAGACCGTCGGGGCTGGAAAAGTCGTTGGTGTCGTCAAGGTTCGACAGGTTGATGGCGGCCGCGTAGTCGGCGCGGGCGCCAAAGGCGTAGATGTCCCAGACGAAGGTCACGGCGTCCTGCACCCCGTTTTCACGCCAGCGGATGACATGGCCGTTGACATTGCCGCCGGCCGTGGTGATGTCACCGTCCGGCCCGCCGGTGTAGCTGCGCGGGTTGGCGGCATCGCGCGGCTGCGAAGCGCCACCCCCCTGACCCCGGCCACTGCTGCCGCTGCTGCTGTTGGTGAGCGCGAAGTAGACCTCGCCATTGCGCGGATTGACGCCGCCCCACTCCGGTCGGTCCATCTTGGTGGCGCCGGCGCGGTCGGCTGCGATGCGCGAATAGATCGCGATTTCAGCCGCGCTCATGCCCATCAGGTCCGGATTGTCCGGCGTCAGCGGCAGCCAATCGCCGGTGCCGTCGCCATTGAAGCGGGCGGCATACAGCGTGCCGGCATCCAGGTACTTGTCGCCGCCTTCAATGCCCAGCGACGCATCGGCGGGATTCCACGCCACGTCAGACACGAACTTGAAGATGTACTCGTTGCGCGAATCATCGCCGGTGTAGGCCACCAGCGGCTGGCCCGACACGGCCGGCGCAAACCACACGCCTTCGTGCGAAAGACGACCGATGGCCGTGCGCTTTTTCGGTTTTGCGTTCGGGTTGTAGGGGTCAATCTCAACGGCGTAGCCGAAGTGGTGCGGCTCGTTGCGGAAGTCGTTGGCCGCCGAGGCGCCGGTTCTTGACGCGTTGAAACGGCGCTGCTGGTTGCTGCCCAGCGCGGGCGTGTCCCAGCCGCGGTAGTTGAAGCCGGGAGACGCGGAGCTGATGCCGTAGCGCGCCAGTTGCGGCGTGTCGTCGCCTGTGCTGTTCAACTTGAAATAGGCAAACCAGTTCTCTTCGCCGGCCAGGTAGGTGCCCCACGGGGTCACGCCGTGACCGCAGTCGTTGAGCGTGCCGAAGGTGGTGATGCCGTTGGGCGACAGCGGCGTGGTCATCAGGCTGGAGCCGCGGGCCGGGCCGCTGATCTCCATTTCGCTGTTGACGTGCCAGCGGCGATTGAGGTCGCTGCTGCGATCCACGGCCCAGTCCCCGGTGCCCGAGCGTGCCACTTCGATGACGGCCACCCCGTGCGCGAACTGCTCCTTGATCACTTCGGCCAGCGGACGCACCCCGTCGCCGAGATCGGTGGGGCCGTTCTCGTGCAGGTAAATGTCGGTCAGCGCTTCATGGTTCATCACCAGCACACCGCGATCACTGTTCTGGGTGCCCTTGGGCAGCGGGAAGTAGGCAATGGCGTCGTGATGGTCGCCGGCGCGACGGTCCCAGTTGCCGTCATCGGAGCCGTCGTTGGGGTATTCGGGCAGGCCGTCGACGAGGGGATCGCCGAGTGCGTACAGCACGCGGGCAGAGTAGCCGGGCGGCAGAATCACGCGGTCTTCCAGGCTCTTGGCAACCGGCGTGAAGGCCAGGCGCGGCTCAGGCGTCTCGCCCGAGGCGCCGCCGTCACTGTCACTGCTGCAGGCCGACAGACCCAGCAGCGACAGGCCGCTGGCCGAGGTGATGGCCATCGCCCCGCCACTCTTGAGCACCGAACGGCGCGTGACGCGCTGCTCGAGCAGATCCCAGATTTCGGGGTTATTGGAGCGATTGCTGTCTTCGATTGGATGATGGCTCATGGCGGTTGGCTTTGGACAATGGAAGCCCAGCACCCTAATCCGGCATTTTTTCGCTGCGGTGACAACGACATGACGATTCAGTGACGTCCGGCGGGTGCGCGGTCCATCGGGGCGCGCCGGCTCGGGGCCAGGTGCGGCGCCTGCGCACAAAAGCCTGAGGCGTTAGCATTCCCTTTCATTTATTCGGATGTTGATTCATGCAGATTGCTGCCCACTGCGTCGCCCGTTTTCATTACACCCTCACCAACAGCCAAGGTGAGGTGCTCGACAAGTCACAGGAAGGACAGCCCATGGCCTACCTGCACGGCGGCGGCAACATCATCCCGGGGCTGGAGAAAGAACTGGCCGGCAAGGTGGCAGGTGACAAGCTGAACGTCACCGTGGCCCCGGGCGATGGCTACGGCGACAAACGGCCCGAGCTGATCCAGCAGGTGCCGCGCGAAGCGTTCCAGGGCATCGACACCATTGAAGTGGGCATGGCCTTCCAGGCGCAGTCTGCACAGGGCCCGATGCGGGTGACGGTGACGGCGGTCGAGGCCGACACCATCACCGTGGACGGCAACCACCCGCTTGCCGGCGAAACCCTGAACTTCGAGGTTGAAATTACCGAGGTGCGTGCCGCCACCGACGAAGAAAAGACCCACGGTCACGCCCACGGTGAGGGCGGTCATCATCACGGTTGATGGGTGCGCGCCCGTCACCGACCCAAAGGCCCGCATTGCGGGCCTTTTGTCTAACGGGGGTCGGCCGGCTGGGGCAGATGGCCAAAGCGGGCATCCCAGTCATCCAGCTCGGCGCGCAGGCGCAGATCCTGCCAAAGCACGAACGGCCGGGCGCCCATGCGTGGCCCCAGCGGCGAGGCTTGCTGGGCAATGTTGGCGGCCACGCGGCGATGGCCCGAAACCCCGACCTGCCGGTTGGCGCCCTGTCGCCGCAGGCCGGGCTCCGCCCGGCTGAGGGCCGGCGCGTAGGCCTTGGCGTCCTGCGGGTAGAAGGTCACTTCCATCAATCGGTCGTTGAAGAAATCCAAGGTCAGCCAACCCGGCACGTCGAGGTGAGTGAACGGGCGCAAGGCCAAGGTCAGCAACGCGCGCGGCGGGTGCGCCGGGGTCGCGGTGCGGCGGATGTCGTTGATCACCTGCGTGTCGGCATACACGGCGCGCACCGATGCGGCATCAACATAACTGACGAAACCCGCGCCCAACTCGATGCCGGGTTTGCGCGCCCCGAAGGCGGCAGACGCCTCGTGCAGTGGCGGGGGGCGCGCCAACCACGCCCACAGCCCGGCGGCCAGAATCCCCAATACCAACGGCATGATCACAAGAAAACGCTTCATGCCGCAGTGTCGAACGCGGTTTGCCGGTGACGCAAGCGCCCGGGCTCGGATCGCGGACGCATCGGACACGACCCCAGCGCGTTAGGCTTGCGGCCGACCTTTTCATGACCACCGCCTCAGGGGCACTGCAACCATGGATGACACGCTGCTGCTGCCGCTGATCGCCGGACTGGCCGTGGCCCTGCTGGCGGCTGCCGTGTGGGGGTGGGTGCAGTTTCAGGGGCGGCGCGACCAGCAGGCAAAACATGCCGGGCTGCAGGCTGAGTTCGAGGCCCTGCGACAGATTCTGCAGGTCGAAGCCGAGCGCCGCGCCATCGCCGAAACCACCGCGCAGCGCGTTCCGCAGCTTGAAGCCGCATTGCACGCCTCTGCCGCGCAGCGGGATGACACCCTGCGCGCGCTCGCCCAGACCACGGCCCAGCTGCAATCCGAACGTGACGGGACGGCCGAGAAACTGGCGCTGCTGGACGAAGCCCGCAAGTCACTCACCGACGCCTTCAGCCACCTGTCGTCGCAGGCGCTGCAGAAGAACAACGAATCGTTTCTGGCGCTGGCCCGCACCCAGCTGGAGCGCTATCAGGAAGGCGCCAAGACCGACCTTACGGCGCGCGAGAAAGCCGTCGAGGCGCTGGTCAAGCCGCTGCAGGAGTCGCTGAGCAAGGTCGACGGCAAACTGGGCGAGCTGGAACAGGCGCGGGTGGCCTCGTACGCCGCGCTCAACGAGCAATTGAAGGGTCTGGTCGAAACCCACCTGCCGCAACTGCACCGCGAAACCGCCAGCCTGGTCACCGCGCTGCGCACGCCGACCGCGCGCGGGCGCTGGGGCGAGATCCAGCTGACGCGGGTGGTCGAAATGGCCGGCATGGTCCAGTACTGCGACTTCACCCAGCAGGAGTCCCGCGACGACCGCGACGGCGGCAAACTGCGCCCCGACCTGCTGGTGAAACTGCCGGGCGGCAAGCTGATCGTGGTCGATGCCAAGGCGCCTCTGGACGCCTACCTGCGCGCGGCCGAGGCCACCGACGACGCAAGCCGCCAGCAGCATCTTGCCCACCATGCGCGGCAGGTGAAGGCCCACATCACCGCGCTGGGACGCAAGAGCTACTGGGAACAGTTTTCGCCGTCGCCCGAGTTCGTCGTGCTGTTTCTACCCGGCGAGAACTTCTTCTCCGCCGCACTGGAGCAAGACCCGAGCCTCATCGAGTTCGGCGTGGGCGAACGTGTCATTCCCGCCACGCCGACCACTCTGATCGCACTGCTGCGCGCGGTGTCCTACGGCTGGCGCCAGGAGTCACTGGCCAAGAACGCCGAAGAAGTCGCCGCGCTGGGACGCCAGCTCTACGAGCGCATCAGCACCCTGGGCACACACTGGAGCAAGGTCGGCGATCAACTCGGCAAGGCAGTCGACACGTACAATAAGGCCACAGCGTCGCTGGAAAGCCGGGTGCTGGTGTCGGCGCGCAAGCTGCAGGCGCTGCGGGTGGCCCCCGACCAGTCCGACATTGCCAGCCTCGATCCGGTCGAGCACCAGCCGCGCGCCCTGCAGGCCGACGACTGGCAGCGCGACGACGACGACGACGACAACCCAACGCCATTGACGCCCCCATGAGGGCGGGCAACACCGCGCAGCGAGGCGCCACACCCACGGCATGTCGCAGACCCTCGTGGCACTGCTTTTCATGTGCTTGCATACTGATTTTGCCGCGACAACAGCAACCCATAAGCCATTAACGCAACGTCTGGAGACCCCGTGAAGCGAATCACCGCCTGCCGCCCCATTGCCGTGCTCGGCATTCTGGCCAGCCTGCCGTCCGCCATGGCCGCCACCGAGGGCGACGTGACGCCACTGGCGCCGCTGGAGGTGACCAGCCCGCGCATCACCACCCCGTGGGTCGAAACCCCCACCGCGATCGGCGTGGTCAACACCGCCATCCAGACCGGCGATCCCGGCCTGGCCCTGTCGGAAACACTGACGCGCATCCCGGGCGTCTACACGCAGAGCGTCTACAACCTCAATCAGGGGCTGCGCTTGTCGATCCGCGGGTTTGGCAGTCGCGCCGCCTTCGGGGTGCGCGGCGTGCGCGTTTTTGTCGATGACATTCCCCTGACCATGCCCGACGGCCAGACCGATCTGGACGCCCTGGACCTGGCGCTGGTCGAACAGGTGGAAGTGCTGCGCGGCCCGGCCTCGGCCCTGTACGGCAATGGAGCGGGCGGCGTGCTGGCCATCACCACGCGTGACCGGCCCGAGAACCGCTGGGGTCGGGTCGACGTGGTCACTGGTGAGCTGGGCGACCGGCGCGTGCGTGGTGAAGTGGGCCTGCAGGGCGAGCGCTCGTCGGGGCTGGTGTCGCTGGCCCACCGCGACCTCACCGGGCACCGCGACAACATGGCGTCAGACAGCCTGATCGGCTCGGCGCGCTACGCGCTGCAGATCGGCGCGGGCACGCTGGCGGTCAACCTGTCCACGCTCGACATCGACGCGCAGGACCCCGCCGCGCTGACTCTGGCCGAAGTGCAGGCCAACCGGCGTCAGGCCAATCCTGGCGCGGTCAACTTTGCGGTGGCCGAATCCATCCGCCAGGAACGCGTCGGCCTGTCATGGCGGGCGCCGCTTTCCAGCGACACCGACTACCGGCTCCGCACCTGGGCCGGACAGCGCGACTTCGCCAACGCCCTGCCGTTCGCCAACGGGGGACAGACCGAGTTCGATCGCGTGTTCGGCGGAGTGGGCGGGCAGGTCGATCATCGCCTGGCCTGGGGAGACGTGGCGCACACCCTGAGCCTGGGAGCCGATGTGGAAGCCCAGACCGACGAGCGGCGCCGCTTTGACAACAGCCCCGGTGGCGTACGCGGCGAGCGGACGCTGGACCAGGACGAGCGCGCGCGGGGCATCGGCGTCTATCTGAGCAATCAGATGGTCTGGCAGCGAATCACGGCCACCACCGGCCTGCGCTACGACCGCATTCGCCTGTCGGTTGGCGACCGGTTCCAGACCGATGGCGATGACTCTGGCCGTCAGGAGTTCAACCGCACCAGCGTCAATGTCGGCCTGGGCTATGCCCTCACCGAGCACAGCAGCGTCTTTACCCGCTACGGCACCGGGTTCGAAACCCCTACCAATTCCGAACTGGCCAACCCCGCCGGCGGCGGCTTCAACCCCGACCTGGGTCCGGCCGAAGCCCGCAACGTCGAGGTGGGCTACAAGTTCGACAGCGCCCGACTGCGCGCCGAGCTGGTGCTCTATCGAATCCGCAACAAAGACGAGCTGGTGCGCTTCGAGCTGCCCGATCAATCTGGCCGCAGCTTTTTCCGCAATGCCGGGGTCACCGACCGCAACGGCGTCGAACTCAGCGCGGTCTGGCAGCCGCTCACGGTGCTGACCGCGTCGATGAGCTACAGCTACAACGACTTCACCTTCCGCAATTATCAGTTGGGCGGCAACGACTTCTCGGGCAATGCCATTCCCGGCCTGCCACAGCAGCAAGTCTTCACCGAACTGGCCTACCGCCCGGTGCCGGCCTGGACGGCACGCCTGCAGGCCATCGGCCTCGACCGGGTGTTTGCCAACGACGCCAACTCGGTGCGCGTGCCCGGCTACGTCACCAGCAACGCGCGGCTGTCGTGGACCGGCCAATATGGCAGCAGCCGCATCACCCCTTACGTGGCGGTCAACAACCTCTTCGATCGCGAATACAACGACAACCTGCGGGCCAACGCCGGATTTGGTCGCTATTACGAGCCCGCCCCCGGCCGCGTGGCCCTGGCCGGCATCAGCATCGACTTCTAGGCCTGGCGAACGGAACCTCCTCCGGGTCGGTGGCCCGGAGGATCGCCCACTGCCGCAATGAACGCTTCAACGGGCGCTGCAAGGCGCCTGTGCATCCGCACAGCCTCAACACCGACGACCCCCAAAAGGAGACTCCTCAGTAATGGCAATGACCCCCTCCGCCATGATGGCACTCGGCACCCCCGGGCCCGACTTTGCGCTGCCCGAACCGCTTACCGGCAAGGTGCATCGCCGCGACGGCCTGCTGCGTCTGCACGGATTGCTGGTGGCCTTCATCTGCAACCACTGCCCGTACGTGAAACACATCAATCCAGAACTGGTGCGCACCAGCCAGTGGGCGCTGGACCACAACATCGGCGTGGTGTTCATCTCGTCCAACGACGCCACCGCCCATCCGGCCGATGGCCCCAAGGCGATGGCCGAACAGGCGCGCACGCAGCGCTACCCCGTGCCCTACCTGTACGACGAAACGCAGGACGTGGCCAAGGCCTACGGCGCCGCCTGCACGCCCGATTTCTTCCTCTTTGATGCCGAACTGGCGCTCTACTACCGTGGTCGACTCGACGGCGCCACGCCCGGCAACAAAGTGCCGCTCACCGGCGACGAGCTGCGCGCAGCCCTGCAGGCGCTGCACGACCGGCAACCGCCCCCCGCAGACCAGAAACCGAGCATCGGCTGCAACATCAAGTGGCGTTGAGCGGGGACGTTCAGGCGTTCAGGCGTTCAGGCGTTCAGGCGTTCAGGCGACATTCGACGATGGTCACGCGCTGAGACCGACAGGCCTCCGTCGCACGCGACGCACTTTCGGTCGGCGCGTCTAGATGCTGTCGGGTCGGTTCTGCACCGTCCCCCTCAGCACGGTGGACCAACAAAAAAGGCCGGCATGGAAGCCGGCCTTTGCAAGGTTCAGCGAACCCTATTCGAATCGAACCGTGATCGATCCAACGGGCTCCGAGCCTGCAGCGCCGATCGTCCCGATCAGTGTGACGGCACCCGTTTCCAGATTGACTGAGTAAAGAGCCGAGCGATTGGCTTCGCTCAGCCGCAATGCAGCATACGCGAGACTGTCATTCGTCCCCGCGATATCCAAGCTTTGCTCAGGCGCAGTCGTTACGGTGTTTCGCGGCAGAATCAGACCGCTTCCTAACGGCCCCACCCGCTCCAACGCGCCGTCATTTGGCACGACAACCCGCACCAGACTGCTGTTCTCGGCATCAATGGCGTACTGGAAGGTCCCATTCACCGGGGCCGCCCGATAGGCTGTTGCAACAATCTGGGGCGGCAGCTTGGCAATGAGTCCAGTCCCTTCATCAGGCAAGACCACTCGGGTGGTCCGGTCAACGAAGGCGAAGCCGCGGGCGCGGGCTTCACCCTGAATTTCGCGACCCACGTCAAGATTGACGCGAAGATTCTGCCCGTCGTCACTGAGGATGCGCAGCAGGTCGACTGAAGGGTTGAAATCGACCGCAAAAGAGGTCCCGGCAAGCGGCGTCGAAAGCGTGGCCGCATCGGACACCGCCAAAACGTCACCCGTGACTTCGACCAACGCGACCACTCGATCCAACGTGGTGACCGCATAAATCGTGTCAACGCGGTTCGTGTCTCGCGATGTCGTGCGCGAGTCGATCCCCACCAAACGTTCGCCGGACATCAGACCGGTGACCGTCAATGTCGTTACCGGAGTCCCGATGTCGAACGGCTGCCGGTTGAAGGCGAAGCTCTTGATGACATCGGCATCGCCTGAACTGTCGAGCACAAAGGCCCGCAGCGGCGGTGCAAGCGGCCCAGTCGGCGCCGCATTCTCGACCACGATGAGACCGCGAGCCTCGCTCACGCCTTCGAGGGTGGTCAACAAGGTCATGATGCCGGTCGTCGGATCAAGTTCATAAAGCCGGGTATTGGCGCCCGACGCTGTAACGACGAAGTGTTCGTTGGCGGCGGCGGCTCCACCCTGATAAATGTCGTAACCGTTCACCGTGTCAATGTTGACGTTGAGCGAGGCCACAAACGACAACTCACCCTCGTTCGCCGCCTGACGGTACAGCGCATCGTTTTGGCTATCGAGCACGAACAGTTGCGTTGCCGGTTGCCCCATTGGCGGCACGAAGTCGGGGTGCGGGTTGGAGTACGCAGCGGCGGTGACGCCCTGCTTGTAGCCCATTCTGCCGTCCACGAGCGTGTTGACAGGAGGCACCGACTCGGGGCTGGTCAACGCGCCTGCAGGGACACGAAGGTTCGTGCCATCGTCAGCAACGATCCGCAGTGCATCGGCGGCGGGATTGAAATCCGTACCGATGCGCCCGATGGGTGGCGGCGTGGGCCCCATAATTGGCTGAATCAGTGTGGCCATCAGGCTCGGATTGGCAGAACTTGTCACTTCAGCCGTGAAGACCGCACCCAGTCGGCTCACCGCATAAAGCTTGTTATCGGAAGGTCTGCGATCAAGGCCGACGATCACATCGCCCGCTGCCGTGGGGAACGCCCCGAGAGACAACACCGAGCCCGGCGCCGAGGGCGAAAAACGAACCAGCTCGTCATCGCCCCGGATACCGTAGACCATCGGGACCAAGGTCGGTGTCGGACTTGCGGATGGACTCGGCGACACTGAAGGGCTGGGCGAAGTCGAAGGGCTCGGAGACACCGAGGGCGATGGTGACACCGAGGGGCTCGGCGATGCGGACGGGCTTGGCGTCACCGACGCGGTTGGTGTGGGCGGAGGCGGCGTTGGGCCCACCACACGACTGTCGTTGCTCGACGAACAGGCAGACAGTGCAAGCACCCCCACCGCAATCAAAGACGCCGGCAAGCCCCGCGTCGCGCTCAACTGCTTCAACATGGTTTATCCCCTGAGTGTTGCTGATCAATGCCTCAACCGCTTTTTACACGGTTCGAGGCCGAATTGCGCTGCGTGCCCTTTCAATCCGTCAATAAGGACCTCATTGCACGATATTAAAACGGTTGTGTGCACCTTGAAGTGTCAATAAGAACACAAAAACCCGAAAATTTAAGTTTTACCTTGATACCGATACTCACTCAGAATGCGGATTTTGTAAACAATTGCGCGTTTACGGTCACGACTCCGCCCCCAGTGTAAACAATCACGCTGAAGACTCAAGGAGCGGCCACTGAGTCCTGACGCTGCCGAACGCTGGCCGCCCAGGTTTCCAAGGCATCAATCTCGCCCTTCAGGACGTCTGGCTCTGGCAGGGAGCGGTTCAAAGCAGCGGCGGAGCTATGCAGTAGCTCCGAACACCGACCAAAACCATTCCTCATGGACTCGCAGTCAGCAACCGTGATTGCGGTCAGCTTGACCAGGCCACGCGTCTTAACTTCATTGGACAGGCGCCGAATGACGTGCCCAACAACTTCTTCAACCGCCACCTCCCACGTATCGCGCAACGTTGCGGCGATGGATTTGACGGACTTTCGCCACTCGTCTTGATTGCCTTGCTCGAAGTGGTAGCGTTCACCGGCAAGCTGATTGCTCAGACTTGTGGTGACGTCACTGACCCGACGCGCTTTGAATGGTGGCTCTCTGCGGCAGAAGCCTGCCTTGTCAGCACCTCGGCTGATCGAGCTAATCCCCACCTGCGGCTTAGGCTGAGCATCAGCCGCCGCGCGATTCAACTCGAAGAGGAACGCTAGATCGTGCGTGAAGACGACGACCTGACGATTCACGGCCTCAGCTACCAGGCGCTTGGCCACAGCCTCCCGGTGAATGTGGTCGAGCGAGGAAACGGGATCATCAAAGACGATGCCAGACTTGTTTTCGGTGGTGGCGAGTTCGGCCAAGAATGCGGCCAAGGCAACGCAGCGATGCTCGCCCTCGCTCAAAACCTGCCCCACCGCAACCGAGGGCTTCCGCGCAAGTGCAACCTTGAAGCGAGGGACGCCCTGAATGCTGTTTTGCTGCCGAAGTTCCACAGCGAGCCCAGCAATCTCGAAGCTTGCCACCTCTCGAGCAAACTGGGCGCGTAACGCGTCCGTGACTAAGGCTTGAGCAACCTCGGTGCTCTTGTTGGTGACGCGGTTGGTAGCAGTGTCCCGCTGCGCCGCCCCAAGCCGTGCGATGTTTTCCAGGCGTTCGATTTCGGCCAGAACATCGGCTTTGATGCCGCCAAGCCATTGCCGATCCGCTAGCTCAGCTTTTTCGGCGAGCAAAGCGGCGCGAGCTGTAGAGCCTGCCTCCGCAGCAACGGCATTTCCCCGAGTCTCAACGTCCGCTGCTTGATCGACGAGCGCCTGACGCGGAAATTCCGCAACGGGCACATCGATGGCGGCGCTTGGATTCACGTGGCGTCGCATGATCTGGCGATGACGCCACAGGGCGAGCAGGACCGCGCGTCTGATCTCCCGCGCCAAGCCATCTTGGCGCAGCTCGTCGCGGACGGTTGCCACAATGCTCGCCAGCTCGGCCAACGAAATAGCCTCGCCTTTGAACGTTGCTAGTGCCCGGTCGTATGCGAGGCGTGCAGCTTCTGCACGTTGCTGGCTGTCGTCGCGCACAAAAGCCTCGAAGCGATTGAGACGATCAGCTGCGACGGGGGTCAATTGCTGCTGGCAAAGCACGCATACGCTGCCGGACTCTGTGACGGGGAATCGCCGTTCGGGATAGGCTTCCGCGTCAGAAAATGCTCGGGCACTGGCCCATAGCGCCTGCCAAACCTCCGACCCGATCTGCGGCAACGGTTCGTCGCGGAAAAGCGCACTGGAAGCAGCTTCTGCCGCCCGGCGTGCGGCGTCACTATCAACGGCAAGGCGGCGCAGGTTATTGGCTGTATCGTCGCTGATTGAAGTCAATAGCCGATCCAGGCGCGCAACGCACCCATCAACCTTGGTCTTCAACGCCACAAGCTGGCGCGCCGCGCGAGCCGGATCACCAGCCAGGTCCGCCGTGAGCTGCGCCAACCGGTCTTGCTCTGCTTGCGTGAGCGCGGCCAGTGCTTCGACCGTCGCCGGCGCAGTGTTCGCGGAGAGCCGGGCCATGAGCTTGCCGACCGCTGTGTCCCTGTTGCATGCCGGCGTCTTAATAGCTTCTGGCGTTTGCGCCCTTATCTGCGCAATCTCGGCTGCCAGTTTGTCCCTGACCGACTTGCAGAGCTGCGCCAGTGCACCCAGTAGCTTGAGCGGAAACGGCGTGTAAGCCACGTCATTCGTATCGTCCACGTGGACGTTCGCGGTACGGGAATCGAACACGCTAATGCCTGTAAGCGCTGCGTCGGCAGCCTGACCAAGCTGCCAAGCGCAAGTGCGGTTCTGACCGCTGATCGTGTATTCAATCGTGGCGCTCGGCGTACCTGGCGCTGGGTCGTAGATGTCGGGGGAGATTTCCTCGGCTCGGCCAGGCATACGGGCGCGACAAACCTTCTTGAGAATCCGCGCGTAGCCGGATTTCCCCGATCCGTTATCGCCATAAATAATGGTCAAACCAGCACGCTGGAGTGTCAGCCGCTGGTCGGGCGCCAAGGCGTTGATATGCCGGACTCCATGCACCTGGCGTAGATAGACCTCCCCCTGATCGCGATTCGGACCGAGAAGGTGTCCCGCTTCCAGCGGCACTGCTGCGTTGTCCCCCTTGCAGATCGAAGCCAGCTCGTCGATCTCGGCCGGCTCCAAAACCGCTTGCGTTGAAAGTCGGCGCAGTGCGTCGCGCTGCCAGCCAGGACTATCAGCAGACCATACAAGGATGTCGGCGAGCACCTCTGCTTCCGTATTCATACACCTCTGCCTCTCGGTTGGCGCCAGCTATCTATTTCAGCCGTCTAGAAGCGCCTGCTCTATGCCTTAGATCTTTTCTCTCAGGACCACGCGACGAGCAGGTCGCTGACGCTAGCCGTTCTCCATGACCAAGCTGGACGAACTTGCAGCAATCTGCAGTCAATCGGCCCCACGTTCAGGGCGATGAAAAAGCTCTGCCTAGTGCCCAGATGCTGCTTCGTGATCTTGTATCCGCTAGCGTTCGTTGTGGCTGGCAGCATGGGCTATTCACACATTTTGACTTGTCCTATCCCTCCACCAGCTTCGCGGCGCTTGGATCGTAGGTGTAGCCGGTGATACTGCCGTCCTTGATGCGCGCTACGGCCTCGTCAATGACGAACAGCGGAACCAAAAACCACTCCTCAGGCTGCACGGGGCGACCGAAACGGTCATTGATCGTAATGTCCAATCGGGCTGAGGCGAAAAGCTTGTGAAAAAGGCTTTCCATCCGGGATCGGTTGATGCCTGCGAGCTTGTAGGTCGCAACCACTTCGACCTTCGCCAGTAAGTAGGTGGAATCGTATTCAGCATTAGCGATACGAGCCTCCACCCTTCCGCCAGTCACACCGACCTTGTGGATAAGGCTGCGATGCTGGGAGACATAGGGATGGTCAGAAAGCGAGCGCAGGACGTAGATGGTGCCGCTCTCGACATCATCGGCCTCAAGCTCTCCTCCAAAAGACATTTGCCCGCTCTCTGGTGAGGCCAGTCGCCGAGCGGCGGAGTCGTTGTAGAACGCTCGCTGGAGGGAGCGCAGCAGTAGATTACTCTCAGTTCCGTTTGAAAAGATCAAGCGCAGGCGGCGATCTACCTCACCTGCCGTGGTCTTCAGTGGCTCACCAACCTCGGCCACATAAAGTGTGAGGCCATCAAGGACGAAGAAGTCACCGGCTTCAATTGCTCTGCGGCCCGCCTCGATAGGCTGAGACTGTCGAATGCCTGTCCTGATGTCGGCCTGCACGCGTTCGAACAGAGGGCGGAACACTTCGAAATCTTCGCAAGGCTTGCGATCCGCAACTTCCTCGGCGGCACGTTTCTCGGCGCTCGTCCTAACGTGGCGCAATACGGTGATGTCCGTAGCCTCGCCAAGCTCTGCCAGCTCGGCGGCCAGTTGGTCGGCACCGATTACTGCAATGTCTGACGCCGATACGACTGGCTCTCCGGCAAGCAAGCCTTGATGGTCCAACGTCTTAAGCAGAGTGCGGCATTCTGGAAGCATGCGCAAACGGTCCAAGCGAACGGCATAAAGTCGCTCAAAAATATCGCCGCCCTCGCCATGTTGAGGCGCTCGCCCGTGCTTTTCCGTAAAACGCTGAATCTCTTCAAAGCCCGCAACAACGCGCTCTTCACTGGCCGGACGTCCGCCCTTCTTCTCAGGCGGGGCAAATTCGGAGAGGTCAGCTGCAAGTGCGTCAAGATCAGAGCTACTCATAGCGTCCTTCAGCCCTGAAGCGCATGAAGGCGGCCGCACCCTCGGCCATCCGTCTCTCCCAGGCATCTTGGGAGTCGAGCGCCGGAATGCGGCCGCGCTCCTTCTTGAACTGAACAGCACGAACGGCCATTTCCCTCGCTTCTTCTGGGGTCAGGCTTGTGCGCTTTGCCGAGATGGCAGCGGCAACCTGTTTCAGGCTGTCTTCGCTCATTGTCTTGGCAAGGATTGCGTAAGCCTCACCAAAGGGGTTGATACGGTCGATGAGATCAATGTCCAACTCGCGCACGTCCATTGCAAAGCGACGAACGCCCGTGATCAGTGCAGTGTTGGGGGCACCCTCATCAGCAGCTTCTGTGACGATCCGCTTTGCCTGCTGGGTTAGGTTAAGGGCAGCTACGGCATGCTGGCGCACCGCCTCCTGATCTTCAGTGTCGAGCTCGGGATACTTATCCTTGATGATCTTGCCCATACGAACCTGAGTGAGTTCCTCAGGCACCAGCTCCTCATCAAACAAGCCGCGCTCGATGGTGCGCTTGTCTTGCACGAACGCCGCAACTACTTCGTTCAGGTCTTCCTGACAGATTCGTGCCGCCTCTTTGCTCTTGGGTTCAGCAAGACCTTTGATCTCGATCTGGCAGGCGCCAGTCTGGTTGTTGATGCCGACGTTACAACGTTCCGAATCATAGCCAGCCTCGCCGTAGTCGAATCCTGGCGTTGGGCCGCTCTCCGAGTTTTTAGGCTTGAACTCAAAGCGCGGTGCCAATACCTGCTCCATCAGCAGGCTGGCCGCGATGGCCTTCAACGTATCGTTGACGGCCTCGGTGACAGCTTCCTCGGCCGCATCCGGCTCGGCGATCAGGTTGGTGAACCTTGCGCGGGTCTTGCCCGGCGCATCGCGAGTTGCACGCCCAATGATCTGCACGATCTCGGTCAGGCTGGCGCGGTAGCCCACGGTCAGCGCATGTTCGCACCAAATCCAGTCAAAGCCCTCCTTCGCCATGCCCAGCGCGATGATGATGTCCACATGGTCGCGGTTGTTCTTCTGCGCCGGGTCTTTGAGCGCGGCGGATACGCGGTCACGCTTGGTGGCATCGTCATCGACGAGATCGGCGATCCGCAGCACGCGGCCATCGGGGCGCTTGACGAGCTGGAAGCCGGTGGCGGCGTCGATGCCCTGCCACTCCCCCAGCGCCTCGATGATGTGTTCCACCTCGCGCATCTTGTCCTTCGTGCTCTCGCGCGAATTGACATTCGGGATGTGGATGATGGTCTTCTCGGCAGGGTCGAGGACATTGAGGATGTCATCTACGTAAGGCCCGCTGTAGAAGAAGTAGCCGATGTCGAGTTGCTTGAGGTACTCGTAGCCGTTGAGCTGCTCGTAGTAGGTGTAGGTGACGGTATCGAACTTCGACTCGTCCTGCGGGGCCAGCACGGCCTCGGCGTCGCTACGGAAGTAGGAGCCGGTCATGGCGACGATGTGCGTCTTGCCCCGCGCGAAGAACTGCCCGAGGTGCAAGCCAAGCTTGTTGTCGGGGTTGGCCGAAACGTGGTGGAACTCGTCGACTGCAATCAGACGGTCGTCGAATGCTTCGACACCGTAGGCATCGACCGCGAAGCGGAAGGTCGCGTGGGTGCAGACCAGCACCTTGTCGTCGCCTTCAAGGAACGCGCCCAGCGACTTGACCTTCCCGCCGTTGTCGTTGCCTGGCGCGTTGCACAGGTTCCACTTGGGTTCAACATGCCAGTCGGACCAGAAGCCGTACTTCGACAGCGGTTCGTCATTGAAACTGGCACCGATGGACTTCTCGGGCACGACGATGATGGCCTGCTTGATACCCTGGTTTGTGAGCTTGTCGAGCGCCACGAACATCAGCGCACGGCTCTTGCCCGATGCCGGCGGCGACTTGATGAGTAGGTACTGCTCGCCCCGCTTCTCATAGGCCCGCTCCTGCATGGGCCGCATCCCAAGCGTATTGGCCTTTGTCGATGCGCCGTTTCGGGCGTAGGTAACGAAAACAGAAGGGACGGATTGATCGATTCGGTTGCTCATCTTTTGCTCGCCTGTCGCGAGTTGCCTTGATCTTTTTTCATGGCGTTCTCAAACCAGAGAGGAACGTCAGTCACCTGGCTGGAAAAAACATTCTCTGGAACATCACGCCAGAAATTCATAATGGCTGTTGAGAATTTCTGAATTTGATCATCGCTCACCTTGAGATTCGTGTGGTCCCGGAGTTGGAGGCTGGAAAGACCTTCCCCCAAACCTGTAAGAGGGTCTTCAAGGTATTCTGGGCAAGCTTTCTTCAGGTCATCCAGGGATTTCCCGTCGCCATGCTTGTGGACGTTGACCACCAAGCGACATGCATCAAGTGCAGGGAAATAATTTTTGCTGCGCAGAGCCCAGCCAAAGCTTTCCAGTAAATCAACTATTTGCACGAAATTGACTGACCAGACTTGCATGTTCACGTTATCGCCACGGTGCCAATGCTGAATTTCTCGCACCAGCCAATCGCGCAATTGCTTGTCCCATTCGTGAAACATCCCGGCAATAACGCTCAATCGTGTTTGGTCGCGCATGTCACTCAAGAGTTCGTAGAACTCAATCCCTGCATCATTGGCAGCTTCGTAGAAGTCGCCGGGATCGTGTCTATCCGGGTCAAAGCGCGGGCCACTTTTCTCCAGCCATTCCTCAGCGGCACGGTCAGCCTCGGCTTCCATATCCTCGAACTGCGAAAGCAAACGTTTTTGTGCCTGTTCGGTATAGAACAAATGCCCTTTGATGAGCGACTCCCGAAACGGCCCCCACATCTGGAGCAGTACATGATCCCTCATTTCTTTGCCCCCGCTTTTCGCTTCTTGGCAGGTGCAGCCGAAGCGGTCATCTTGGTATAGAGGTCAAACAGCTTTTCCAGCCGCTCGGTATCGTTCCTGAAACGACGGCCGATGTAGATGCGCTCCAGCACTTCGTCGTTGCGATCATGGGCGGCGCGCAGGTCGGCGGGCATGCTCTCGGAGTCGTACAGGTCCGCGATGGTCGCGGGGAAATGATGCTCCCGCGCCAGCAGGATATCCTCCGCGCAGCGCGTGAGATCGGCCTTATTCTTGTCCGTGAGCGTCGGGACTGGGAAGGTGTTCCAGCCGAGATTGCTTGAATAGCGATAGTCAGTTTTCATCTTTCCGCATACTGCTGCGATCCATACGATATGGATGCGAGAAGCGATTAGAGCTAAGGTCCAGGTCGGTGCGTCGTAAATCGCATAGGCGTTGTCATTCACGATCGGGTCAGAGCCTAATGCACCAACGGGCAAGTATTCTCTCGACTCAGAGGACACTCTGGGAACAATGAATGCTTGTTCATGTCTTTCCTGACGTACTTGGCTGAAGCGGTGCGGGCATTCTGCGTCCGCAATTGTTGCTTCATTTTCGCTTCTCAGTCTCATTTCTCTGACCGACTCTATACGCGCCGCAATCGAGGGGATGGCTTTCGCGTCCTGCAGGTGCTCATGCTCGATCCAAAGGCAATAACGAATGACGCCCCGAATGAACTCGGCAGAACCCAAGAACGGCCGTACGAAACGATGATACTGCTCTGTATTGAGTCCCAATTCCTCCACTCCATCTGCGGTCATTATCAAGTGGCCGCCATCAACCGCCATGTTTCCTCGCACCATTTCAGGCAAGCCACACATTGGAGCACGAACATTGTCAACGAGGACGTTCGCCCCAGGTGCGAGATATGGGTTGATGTTCGTTACTGACTTCACGAATGTGGAGCCGTCAAAATCGAGACCATACAACTTCCGTGACGAGCCGCAGTTGCGCGATATCCCAACAATAACCACCGTCACGCCAGCGTTTTGTGCAGCAAGGTTGGCCCACTTGAAAGAAGTATGAGCGAAAGCAATCTCATGGCCTGTCTCAAAAATAGCAGGCCAAAGAATCGGAACAACTACACCCTGCGAGATAGAGTTTGTAGTTACAAACGCTGCAACTGCATCTGTGTGAGTGCCATAGTCCGCAGCTTTCATGAACCAACCGGCCACATAGTCTAGAGATTTCCAGCTTCCGACTCGCCCTGCGAAGATGGCTTGAAGATCAGCTTTCTGAGTTTTCGTTTGCTTTTTGGCGCCTAGATACGGCGGGTTTCCACAAATGTATGTCTCGCCACCTTCGTTCTCAAACTCGATCTGTGCCTGATCGAGCGGTGTCTGAAAAAGATCATCGCCTACCAGCTTCACACCGGTTCCTGTCGGTGGGCAAACGCTCAACCAGTCGAGCCGCAGCGCGTTGCCGCAGGTGATCCAGTTCTCGTTGCGCAGGGGCAGGAACTCGGCCAAGGCCAGCTTCTGCCCCCGGTAGAGCACGTCGCACTGATATTCAGCGATGATCAGTGCGAGTCGGGCGATCTCCGCCGGGAAGTCGCGTAGCTCAATCCCGCGGAAGTTGGTTACCGGGATTTCAGACGCGCGATCCGGCTCGCCGCGCCGCCGGTTGATCTCGGCCTCGATGGCGCGCATTTCCTTGTAGGCGATGACCAGGAAGTTGCCCGAACCGCAGGCCGGGTCGAAGATCCTGATCTTGGCGATGCGCTTGCGCAGGTTGAGCAACATGCGGGCGTTGTCACCCGCTTCCTCCAGCTTCTCCCGCAGGTCGTCGAGGAACAGCGGATTCAGCACCTTCAGGATGTTGGGGACACTGGTGTAGTGCATCCCCAGTTCGCCGCGCTCCTCATCCTCGGCGACGGCCTGGATCATAGAGCCGAAGATATCCGGGTTGATCTTCGTCCAGTCCAACCCGCCGACGTGCAGCAGGTAAGAGCGGGCGATCTTGCTGAATCGTGGCACTTCGTCGCTGCCAGAGAATAACTGGCCGTTGACGTAGGGGAAGTCGGCTGCCCAGCGCGGAATCCCAGCGGCGGCACGTTCCTCACGCTTGGTATTCATGGCGCGAAACAGCGTCGCGATGACTTCGTTGGTGTTCGTCGAGTCCCTCGCGCTCATCTGCGCGACGGTGTCGGTGAAGGCGCCGACGAAGATGTCGGTGTCCTCCGCGAAAAAGCAGAAGATCAGGCGCGCCATGAACTTGTTCATATCGTGGCGGCGCTCCGCCGTGCCCCATTCGGGGTTGTCCTTCAGCAGCTCGACGTACAGCCTGTTCAAGCGGCTGGTGGCCCGGATGTCGAAGGCGTTTTCGCTGATCTGGCGAACGGTGCTAATGCCCGCCAGCGGCAGAAAGAAGCCGAAGTGGTCGGGAAAGTCCTTGAAGGCACAGGCGACGGTCTCTCCGCTGGTCAGATCTTCGGCCTCGAAGTCCGCGCCGTCGGTGGCGAGGATGAACTTCGCCTTGGCCCTTACCGTCGCCGGGCTGGCCTTGAGGGCGGCCAGCGTCTCCGTCACCCGCCCTGCGTCGCAGGTCAGGATGTGGATGTTGCTGGTCTGGAGAACACCGCCGAGGTCGGACTTGTTCGACGCTCCCGCGCGTAGGCGTTTGATGGTGGTTGCCTTGTTGCCGAAAGCCTCAAGGAACGTGTAAGGGAATTCTTCGGGGTCAAAGGGTCGCTCCGCGAGGTCGGTAATTGCTTGTTCGATTTCTACCGCATTCATAACTTCATGCCTACTGCGGTCTTTTTAGTCGGACGACGATTGACTGGGGGGAGCGGCCTGTTCAGGAATGCTTCGTCGAGGCCGCGAGTATGCGCGTTATAGGCCCAGCGAACGAATTGCTCCAGTAGGCGATCATTTTCCTGCTGGAGGCGGTCGTTCTCAGCTTCGAGTCGGGAGATCCGACCGGCAGGCACACGGACGAGATCAGCGGGATCTCTTTGCTTTCTCCCCGGATTGGACAGCCGTACTTTTGTCTTTTCGAAGGCCAGGCGGATGCGCTCATGCCGATGAAGAGCCTGCCTCGTGTACTTGCTTTTTAGCCGTGCTTGGATCTGTTCAATCAAGGACAACCACGACAAATCGCCACTCCAACCATCCAATATCTCGACAATAAGCCTGATCGCCTCGTCGTCAAGGTTCTTTGCCCGCCTCCTAGACATTTTCGATTGCTCCTGCAGCGTTCTCTACAGGCGCCACACTTTGGCCAGCAATCTCCATCGGAGCGCTTTTTTGACCCAGTTGCACGCAAGTGCCATTAGGCACAGCAGGGTCATCCATGATCCTGCACAATTCCGTCAATCGCTCGACCGTGAGATGTTGATGTTCCAACCAGCGGTCGCTTCCGGCGTAGCCAGACTCTCGCGCCTGTTCAGCTTGATCGAGAAATCGTTTGGCATCCATAAGTCGTGTTCGTAAATTTTCGGTTTTTGCTGAGTCGCCTTTCACGCACACGAGATCCTGGCAATTCAGGCAATCACGATGAAGCTCGCACGGCGACATCGTGTAGTCGTGAATACAGAAACCGATATCGGTTGTGTGTGCTGTAGGGAAGCGCAACCGGCCGAACTCATCCCTTGAGACGGGAAGGTTGACGGGGATCTCGGCCATTGGGCCGAACATTTGGCTAGAGTCTCCGACCGCGCTTCGCACCTTCTCGAGCAACTGCGTGGGTGTGACGTGGTCGTAAACGACGTTTTGCCGTACATCTTTCCGCCCAGACCACTTTGCAATATCGAGTTGGCTCATTCCTCCTGCTTGGGCCAATGTGTTCAGGTAATGGCGGAATCGGTGAGTGTTAACGCGGATCTCTGAACCATCTGCCTCGCTGAACCCAAACTTGCTGAAAATCGACTTAACCCCATGGACTGCCCGTGAGCCGAGCCCATCGTTTATTTTTGTGCCCGAAATACCTTCGGCCAGACACAGATAAGTGGCTCGCTGCTGGACAAGTTCGTTCCGACGGACGACAAACAACGCCTCACTGTATTTAAGTCCGGTAAGGGGGTCGAGGATCGGAAAATCATGTGGAAGGAGGCTCAGTACGGCGTTCTCAACAGCTTCAAAATCAACGCGACCACTCGGATCGATGGGCAGGTTGGCGCGTCGACACCACTCTCGGCCGTAACTAACACCAATTATTTCCTCCACCTCATCCAGTGCGAGTGCATCTTTCTCTCGCAGGTACTCGAGGCCGGGCCTCAGGTAGATCGATTTGGGATTTTGCTCGTACCAGCGTGCCACCTCGCGCGCAGGCTCGGTCACTGCCCGGATCTTCCCGACAGCCTCCCGCACGACACTAGACATGCTCGGCACGACCCACTTCACCGTGGGTTCGGAGCCCTTTCCCGGCCACCAGCGAAGACCATATGGAGCGGGCTCCCCATTTCTAGAGGGGCCGTCAACTTCACAATCAAGTGGAAGGGATAACACTTCTGAGACGCGATCCGGCGCGCCGCACATGATCGCCGCTGCGCTTGAGACGATGACATCCACAGGGTCTACAGCGGCTCTGAATATTTTTGGCAATGCGTCGAGTGCAGCTTGAGACGGAAGTTTCGACCGTCGCCTTACGTCAGCCTCCTCACCTACGCGCTCCGAATCAATGGGGCGAGGAATGAAATTCACCCAGCCGAGCCTCGAACGAATCATTCGATGTTCATCCAGAAAGTCGGCAAGCAGCTCTAGCTGCTGTCCGATCCGGTATGCAGAGGTCTCAGAGTATCGCGCGCCAACGAGTTGCGCCGCACGATTGAACGTTGTGGCATCGATGCCCGACACGGATGACGTACCCATCTCCTCTGCACTCGCTGCGACAGCTCTCAATGCAACGAGTCGTGTCGCATAAGCCTTGGCGGGCCGAAGACCGAACATATATCGAAAATAAGCTTTGCTGAATGATCGAAACGGCTCAGCAAGTATTTGGTTTTCGTTATTGAAGTGGGTGAATCGTGCACGTTGCAGACCCTTGCCTCGCGCTCTCAACGCAACTGACTTGGTAACATCCCACCCATCACACTCAAAATCTAGGTCTGCACCGAATATTGTTAGCTTACTTCTGCATAATGCGATGAAGGCCGAGACGTTCACTTCGGCGTCGACCTCCGCCCTCGGCTTGAAGACGATCAGATCAGCCATTCATCGCACTCCTGCCCACCGGGCGCTCCGCACAGAGCCTGACAACCTCTGCAACCGCCAGAATAGTTCGATCATTCACGGATGCAATTCGCACATCGGCCTGCTTAACAAATCGCTCTCGCTCGTCGAGAAGGTATTGAAGGACAGCTTCATGCGGGCCGTCTCGCCAGGGCTGGAAGCTTCGACACGTATAGCAGGCAACCGGCGCCATGAGACCGCAGAAATCATGTTGGCCACAGCTTCCCATCGGTCTCATTGCAGGATCGATATGGGGACCACAGATGCGACTGGCCGGATCGTCTTTGCGTAAGGCCTGAGATTCGTTGTCGATAAGGACCCCCGCAAACGCCTGGGCAAGCGGCGCAAGGTGCATTGCGACCGCGCGATCAATTCGTTCGATGATCTGTGGAACAGCTTGTGTGTACACGCTGACGTTCTGGGTGTCGTTGTGGTCCAGTAACTCTGCGATCACTAACTCGCCATGGCCTTCGATGGCGGCACGTGTGCCAATGGTTCGACGGAATCGGAGAGGCGCAATATGAATTGGTTCGCCCGTACGTTCCGACATTACATTCAACTTGCGCAACGTCCGGATGAAGGTTTCGGCTAGTGAGTATGATGTTCTGTGAAGACGGAATTTTGGTGGCGCTTCCTTAAATCCTCTTTTAGCCGGGAACATAGGCATATCGCCAACCTCCAAGAACTCGTTGCAAAAGCATCCTTGCAGTTGCATACAGTAACGATGGAGCCTCTCACCGACGCGTGGCACGAGAAGGCGCTCTCGAAAGTCGTGGCGCGAAGACTGGTTCCGTTGCTTGGCTCTCGGAATCCTGAGTAGATACGATTTCGTTCCGTCTGACGATTCGATCAACTCCAGGTCACGGATCTTAAGTGCCGCGTATTGAACCGCGCGTTGACCAAGGAGTATGAACAATTGCGCCAGAAGGTAATCGTCTTCCGAAACCAATCCGCTCTTGAGCGCAGCCTCGAGTGCAGAGCCGATCGCCTGTGATTCAACATCGGTCAGGGGACCAGACCTTGCGTTCAGAGTTAATACAGCCTCACCCTTTTGGTTGCCCGCGACCCGACTACCTTTGATCAGCGAAGCCGCATCTTCAGTTATACCCTCGTAGCCAAGAGCTCGCCATTTCAGGATCAACCCGCCGAGCGTTCCGAAGTACCAAGCACGCCTTATTGGAAGCGAGGCGCGGTAACTCAGAAGCATGGCGCTATCTATTTGCCATACCGGGGACTTCTGAGCGTTAAGAAAGTGGTCAAGCCGATCGAACAGGTTCATTAAATGTGAAGCGGACTTGTTTTCCGCGTACCATCTGAGCACGGCTTTGGCACACTCGCGGAAAGGCCGTTCAGCACGAAGCTCCGAAAAGTCTAAGTGCACGGTCACGCTGTTATCTCGATATGACCAGATATCGGCGCTGGGGTCGAAAATGCTCCCGTCTCGAGTTCGAGTAGTTTTAGAATTTGCGAGCCGGGAAAGACCAGTCATTCAACCTTGTCCCCTAGCACGCGCTCTTGAAGATCCAACGATACGCGCTTTGCCTTTTCTCGAACATGCCGCCGTGTGTAAACTGCAGCAGTGCCCGATGTCTCCGACCACCCCATCAGATATGAGCGCGCCTTGCGCTCCGTTTCTTCCGGCACCTTGTTCTGATCCATTTCCTCTGAGAACCTGTCATTCCATGTATGCCGGAGTAGGTGTGGAGTTAGGTCAGCAGGTAGATCAGGAATATTTGCGCGCAACACCTTGAAGATCTTGGCGAGACCAGACATTGAAAGGGGCGCGCCTGATTCGGCCACGAAAAGAAAGTCGTGCTTGCGGGCTTGGGGGCGGGCCCCTCTGAGCTCAACCACGTATTGACGAGTCATGTCGAGAAGCCCCGGGGATAGAGGCACTTCGCGCGCACGAGTCTTTACTACTGGCTGTACCCTTCTTGGGTCATCCCGATCATCCGGACGCCTTGAAACGCGCACGACTCCTCTTCGAAAATCGACATCGGAGACCCGGCTGCTGAGTAGCTCACCGCGCCTAAGTCCTAGGTGGTACAGCCAGTCAATGATCAGCGCATTTCTATCGCGAACGAATAGATCCACCCAAGGATTATCAGGTGCATCTGGACGGGTGACTCGATTCAAGCGTGATCGCATGTCAGGTGAGATTCCCTCTCTCTCCTGCGATGCCAAACCACTTGGCGCTCTTGCGTCAATGGCCTGCCTGAAGCCGCTCACTACTGATCGAAGATCGCGGGGATTAAGGCACGCGCCGTGCCGTTTGGCTAAGTGAATCTCAGCTAACCACGTGACGTAGTCACGAATACACTGCAATCGCGTTGCAGTGACCGCCGGATGAACCAATTCTTCTTTTCGATCAGGCAGGCGACTCCTGTGCTGCTCCAACCATGCTCGCCGTGTCGATGATGCTGATCGGTCAGCCTTGCTTACTTCTGCTGCACTGAAAGTGTCCAGCGGCCTTCTACACGCCTGAGCAAGCAGCTCAATTTCATGTAGATCAAGCAGCGATCCTTCTGTGAGCCTCTTGCGAAGATCGATCCCTTCCGTTGCAAGGAAGGTTGTGAAGAGCTGCAACGCACGCAGAGCGTTGGCGATCGTGTTCGACGCCAAGTTCTTCATCCTCAGCTCTGTCACTGCGAACATAGTGGCATCGAAGTGCGGAACGCCACTGGGGTTGAGCAGCAGCGGGAACCGCTCCCCGCCAGCAAATACAGCCACGCGAACCCTGTGTGCTTCCACTTATAGACGCTCGTCACCTGTTACTACTTAGCAAAGACGTTACGCCAAGTAGGTCCTTGGCGTCAACAACAAAAATCCTTTAGATATAAAGCTCTGCAGGGTTTTGGTTACTTTAGAACCTAGGTAACTTCCAAGACAATCGTGAGTCCTACATCACGCACAATTGGGCAGTTAGACCGGGCGCAATCTCCCTGTACATCAGCTCCTTCTTGTGACGATATCGACTGACTATCCCCACTGAACTCGTCTTGCCGGAAATTCGGGCTACCTATCAATAGGCACGGCAGATCATGGGGCCGAGGCCACGATGCTTGAAGCACCATTGAGCGTGTGGGAGCAGCGACGCAACCTACCTTTTCAAACATCATTCCGGCCCATCACGCCTGTCAGTCTTGCCCCTTGCGACATCCTTGTAAAATTCCTCCCAACCCGCGAGAGCGTCCTCATCGTCCGCGTTCTGATCACTCATCAGCCGTGCCTGGTCGCGAACAGCCTTGACGACACGACATTCCCAGGCTCCATGAGCGCCCAGAAAGTGCCTCTCCAGCCCTGTGGGATATGAAAAACCTTTTTGGTAGGGTGTCTGAGGGGACTTACCGCACAGAGGACACAGTGACCGTCCGAAGCTATCTGGCTGCGTCATTGCCAACAGTCTCGCTGCAATTTTATGGCGCCAACGATATATGTCCCGAGACCCTGCCCCCTTCGGAATGACGAGCAACTCCCGATACTTGTCCGGGATCGTGTCGAGGTAAGCCTGCCAAGCCATGTACAACTCACTCTCTAGAGAACGAATTCGTTCTTTACAAGCACGCAACTCGACAGAGGTCTCTCTCGCCATCCCGCTCACTCCCACTTCAGGGACAGTTGAGCTCAACTGTTCGACGCGGGTACCGTCCGGTACCTCCTTGCAAAAATCAAGAGGCATCCAAAGCGAAATCTTGTGCCTGACTGGGCGCCTGTGCGTGGCAGCGCGGGTGGGTATGACGGCATCCATGCCGAGTGCGCCTAGTTCGCCGGTGTCTCAAACCGTGAGACAACGAGCCCGCCGAGCAACATCATGTCCTTCATGCCGCAACCAGTTGTAGGCTGACGCGGCAGCCAACTGCGTGGCAGGCGCGGCACAGCATTTCCAGAGAGAGGCCCGCATCGTCGGCATCAAGAACTCGGTCAAGTTGCGCACGGCTGACGTTCATCAGCTCTGCCATTGCCTCCCCGCCCAGTCCACGCGCCCTGCGTGCCTCATCTAGCTCGTACGCGATCACACGAGCCATCGCAAGCGCAGCGGTCTCGGCAAGCAGACCTTTGTCCGAGAGGAAATCGTCGAAGTTCGATCCAATGTGAGGATTACGTTTTTCCATGGTTTACCTCATTCTTGCGCGTAATTCGCCTGACTCCCCTGCCCACTCGGCAAGGAAATTGGCGTAAGTGTGAGCCCGACCGCGTTCGTCCGGTATCCGGCGATTGCATTGACAATCTTTGATGTTCGCCATGGACACTAGCTTGCTTGCTGTCGCCACCGCTGAGTCGGCAGCCACTGTGGTACCAACGTTCAGCCCCACACCGAAGGGCATCATGCAGGGACGCCATACGGCTCTCCAGATGCAATCTATATCTGACGCCACCAGCGCCTGGCCAAGGCCATCGAGGTTTCCGACCCGTTTGTGGCGTTGTACTGAGCACTGCCCTGACTGACGATCATGATCACAACCAGATGTTCTGGTTGAGCAGATGTACCGCTGCACCCAGCCCAATGCTGTCATTGGCTGAAGTGTGTTGGCCGACCGGGCTAGGCCAGAAGCGAAAGTCGCTCCGTCGTCCAATAGACAGAAGGGCGGACCACCCCAGTGAGTCTTGTCAAGAATGTGACTTGCTGGTCGCGCTGAGCTACCTTCAATTATTGGTCCCAGGGGGACTCGTAAGAAAGAAATTTTTGAGGGGGTTTCGATGCAGCTAAAGTCTTTCCATGTGCGGCTGTTCCGCAACGTGATCGATTCTGGCGAGATAAAAATCGATAGCAATACCTGCCTTGTGGGCAAGAACGAGGCCGGTAAGTCGACCATGATCGAGGCCCTGCACCGTTTGAATCCCGCGAAGCCCGCAGCAAAGCTCGTCCTCCTCGATGACTACCCACGCTGGCTCTACAAGGCCCACGATATTTCTGGGGAACTCGCGGATGCCGTGCCAATCACGGCGACCTTTGAACTGTCAGCGGATGAGTTCTCCGAGGTCGAGAAGCAATATGGGAAGGGCGTGCTGACGAGCAAGGAGTTCGTGGCCAGCCGGAAATATGGCGGCGAAATGGAGCTGAAGTTCTCCATCGACTTCGCCGCCTTCATAAAGACGTTTGTCGCACAGCACGCCGCGACGCTCAAGGGCAAGCTCAAGGCGGCCACGACAGACGAACTGCAAAAAGAACTGGCCCAACTCTCTACAGAGGTCGCGAATGGCTCCTCGGAGCCGACACCTGATGCGCAGGCGGCCAAGAACGCGAAGACGGAGCTCGACAAGGTGCTGGGCGCTGGAGTCCAGAACCTAACGGAAGCCTTGAAGAAGATGTTCACGCCGCGTGTGCCGAAGACCTTCTACTTCAGCCAGTACTCGCAGTTGCGTGGCCGCTACAACATGGGCGAGGTCATCCCCGCCCTCACCAATCCGTCCAACGACGAGGAGGTGCAGGCTGCTGCCGACTTCCTGAAGCTGGCTAAGATCACGCCGACGAATGTTGAAGCTTGGGATTGGGAGCAATCGAACGCCGAGTTAGAGTCAATTTCCAGCCTTCTGTCAAAGAAGGTAAAGGACAACTGGAAGCAGAATCCGCACCTTAAATTGCACGTGAAGACTGAGGTGCAGAACGACAAGCAACGCTGGTTGCGCTTTCGGGTTGAGGATCAGCGCCACGACTTCACGAGCCAGCTCGATCGCCGTTCAACGGGCTTCCGCTGGTTTGTCTCCTTCATCGCCTCCTTCTTCGAATTCGAGAAGGACAAGAACTTGATCCTCTTGCTGGATGAGCCAGGTCTTAGCTTGCACGCCCGGGCCCAGCTTGATCTCCTCGAATCAATTGACACCAATCTCACCAAGGGGAGGCAGGTTATCTACACGACGCACTCGCCTTTCATGGTGCGGACGGAGAAACTTGACCGCGTGCGCATCGTGGAGGACGCCGGACCGGAGCACGGCGCGAAGGTGACCAACGACGCTGGGGTCATCTCTGACCCCGACACCCTCTTCCCTTTGCAGGCCGCTCTAGGCTACGACATCGCGCAGCACCTGTTCATCGGGAACCGGAACATCATCATCGAGGGCATCTCCGACTTCATTTATCTGAGCACGATTTCGACGCATCTTCGAGCACTGACACGCGCTGCCCTGCCAGTCGATTGCAGGCTTATCCCGGCCGGCGGCGCGACGAATATTCCGACCTTCATCGCACTCATTGGCGACAAACTCGATCTTGTCGTTCTAATTGATGGGAGTGCTGCCCGCCAGAAGATCGAGAACGCCATTGCGGCCGGTCGCCTCACGGCGTCGCGAGTCCTTACCGTCGACCGGTTTTCCAAGGTGAAGGACGCCGACATCGAAGATCTCTTCGAGACGAGCGAATACATCGACCTCTACAACTCGACGCTGAAGAAGAAGGTGAAAGAGTCCTCTCTCAAAGGGTCGGACCGAATCGTGAAGCGGATCGAGCGCGAGGAAGGCGAATTCGATCACGGCGAGGTCGCTGCGTACTTCTTGGCCAATCACACGAAGATCATCCCGACGCTCTCGGCTTCAACGCTCGATCGCTTCGAAAAGTGCATCGATGCGCTGGCAAAGGCACTCCCGGCGAAGAAGACTCCATAAGGGGGCGTGCAGCGTTCTCCCCGGCGATTAACAAGCCAAGGGTGGGCAAAGCGCAACGTGCCCACGCGGGTGCGCCCAACGCGGCATGTGCGCGAACTGCAGCACCCCCTACGTCCGCCGTGACGGTCGAGTGCGCAGCAAACGTCCGCTGTTGGCACCCACTGCGACGGTCGCTGACCAGCCCAAACCTGTCATTCGCGATGCTGAACAAATGGCCGCTCAGCACACGTTCGCGACTTCGGCCAGCATGAAGCCGCCGGTGAGTGCGAACGCGATCCACGTCGCGCGTTCGCTGGCGCTGCGTCCGTGGGCGTGCCCCGCGCTCATCGCGCGCCGCGGTCGATGGACACGATGCGCCGCACCTCACGATCCCAGAGCAGGCAGCGCAGTGAGGGCAGTACGTCGGCCAGACTCAGGCGGCGCACCTCGGTGAACCGCTCGGCATGCGCCGCGTGACAGGCGGCCAGCCGGTAGTTCGGGATGCGCGCGCACAGGTGATGAACATGATGGTAGCCGATGTCGGCGGTGAACCAGTTCAGCCAGCCCGGCAGCACAAGGAAGCTGGTGCCGTGGAGCGCAGCGGTTTCGTAGTCCCAGCCCTGATCGTCGCTGGCATAGGCCTGGTCGAAGTTGTGCTGGACGGTGAACAGCACGATGCCTGCCGCACCCGCCAGCGCGGTGGCCAGCAGATAGACCGTGAAGAACAGCGAGGCCCCGATCAGGCTGGACATCGCCGCCCAGAGTCCGAGCAGAGCGAGGTTGTTGAGGCTCATG
>TARA_R110000850_G_scaffold277113_1_pt1 | contig 89078 bp, 67 predicted proteins | sample TARA_R110000850 | Tara Oceans TARA_R110000850 (sample SAMEA4397586) | marine metagenome | biome: Polar Biome; feature: [SRF] surface water layer (ENVO:00010504); material: water (ENVO:00002006), including particulate matter (ENVO:01000060) such as... | depth 5 m | reverse complement strand
TATAACAATTTGTTTCATTATCAGTAAAATAAAAAAAGTATTCTGTTAGTATGTTGTCTAAAAAATAAATTTCATATTCTTCATATGTATTTGCATTCAAATTATCATAAAGTATTGTGTTTGAACCTAAATTCACAACTTTAAATTTAGCTTTCAATACATCTTCATAATAATAATTGCCATTAGAAAAAGTTGTTAAATGTTGGGAAAATTTTACAAATTGAAATGTATATTCTTTATTGTTGACTGTTCCTTTCCATGTTCCTACCCAAAAAGGTAAAACATTTTCTAAATCTTTTAGATATGATCCGTTAGTATAATCGAAAGTTTTTAGTGGTACTATTTGAGTACTACAGCTATAAAAAAATGTAATTAATAGAAGACAGACGCTTTTTAAAATTTTATTCATAACCTAAATATATAAAAAAACCTTAATTCGTTATAGAATTAAGGTTTTTAAAATTGTGAGATTCTGAAACAAGTTCAGAAAATGTATTATCCTAAAGCAACTCTTTTGAATCCTGTTACAGTTAAATCTGCATTAACAGATTTTACATAAGCAGCAACACTCATAGAACCGTCTTTAATAAAATCTTGGTTTACTAAAGTATTATCTTTAAAGAAACGGTTTAATTTTCCTTTTGCGATATTATCTAACATTGCTTCTGGTTTTCCTTCAGCACGTAATTGATCTTTAGCGATTTCGATTTCTTTTTCAATAACAACAGCATCAACACCATCCTCATTTAATGCGATTGGGTTCATTGCAGCAGCTTGCATAGATACGTTTCTTGCAGCTTCTTCAGCACCATCAACTTTAGCAGATAATGCAGTTAAAGTAGCAATTTTGTTTCCAGCGTGAATGTAAGAACCAATAAAAGCGCCTTCTAATCTTTCGAAAGAAGCGATTTCGATTTTTTCTCCAATTACACCTGTTTGCTCAATTAATTTATCAGCAACAGTCATTCCGTTGAAATCTGAAGCTAATAATTCTTCTCTTGTGTTGAATTTTAAGGCTTGATTAGCTAATTCTGTAGCTAATTTTACGAAACTTTCGTTTTTTCCTACGAAGTCAGTTTCACAGTTTAATGTGATAACTACACCAGCAGTGTTGTCTGCATTAACAACAGCAATAGCAGCACCTTCAGTTGATTCTCTGTCAGAACGATTTGCAGCAACTTTTTGTCCTTTTTTTCTAAGGTTTTCGATTGCTAAATCAAAATCTCCTTCTGATTCAACTAATGCTTTTTTGCAGTCCATCATACCTGCACCAGTGATTGTTCTTAATTTATTTACGTCTGCAGCAGTAATTGTTGCCATAATATTTTGTTTTTTAATTGTAAATTTAAAATCTTAAAATAAAAAAATCCAAATTCCAACTTTATTAAATTATCAATTAATTGATTCTTTATTGGAATTTGGATTTTTTAAATTCTGAATTTTTATATTATTCTTCTGTTGAAGTTTCTTCAGCTTTAGCCTCAGCAACTACTTCAGTTTCAGTAGCTACTTCAGTAGCAGCTTCAACTTTTTCAACTTTTTTGGCTTTTGGAGCTTTTTTTACTTCTTTCCCTTCTTCTTGGTCTTCACCGTCAGAAGTTCTTTCAGATAAACCTTCAATAATTGCACCAGTAACTAAAGATAAAATTTTATCGATTGATTTCGAAGCATCATCATTTGATGGAATAACAAAATCTACATCACGAGGATCAGAATTTGTATCAACCATTGCAAAAACTGGAATGTTTAATTTGTGAGCTTCTTTAATTGCGATATGCTCAGCTTTAATATCAACTATAAAAAGAGCAGCTGGTAGTCTTGTCATATCAGAAATAGAACCTAAGTTTTTTTCTAATTTTGCTCTAAGACGATCAACTTGTAATCTTTCTTTTTTAGATAAGGTCATGAAAGTACCATCTTTCTTCATTCTATCAATCATAGCCATTTTTTTAACAGCTTTTCTAATAGTGATAAAGTTAGTTAGCATTCCACCAGGCCATCTTTCAGTGATGTAAGGCATGTTAGCAGCAGCAGCTTTTTCAGCTACGATATCTTTTGCTTGTTTTTTGGTAGCAACGAAAAGTACTTTTCTACCTGATGCTGCAATTTTTTTCAAAGCTTCGTTAGCTTCTTCAATTTTTGCAGCTGTTTTATATAGGTTAATGATATGTATACCATTACGCTCCATATAAATGTAAGGAGCCATGTTTGGATCCCACTTACGAGTCATGTGTCCAAAGTGTACACCTGCTTCTAATAATTCTTTAACGTCAATTTTGTTTGCCATTGTGTAATAGTTTACGTTCCGTGTTATAGCAATTATCAAGTAGTCACTTGCGTTAGTCTTGAAAATTTAGATGCTAAACTAATTCCCTTTTTTTATTGAAGGAATATCGACAACTGTGTTTTAAATTCAATTTTGTTTGTAAAAATAAGTCTGAAAAACAATTCAAACCAATTCGAAATATTAACGTTTCGAGAATTGGAATTTTTTTCTTGCTTTTTTCTGACCGAATTTTTTACGTTCTACCATTCTTGGATCTCTTGTAAGTAATCCTTCTGGTTTTAAGATAGCTCTGTTTTCAGCTTCTACCTCACACATAGCTCTTGCAATAGCCATTCTTACAGCTTCTGCTTGACCTGTTGAACCACCACCATGAACGTTTACTTTTACGTCAAAGTTTGTAGCATTTTCTGTCAAAGACATTGGTTGCATAACTTTATATTGTAAAGTAGCTGTTGGGAAGTAAGTTGCAAATTCTTTTTTGTTTACGGTAATTTTACCTGTTCCTTCTGAAACGTAAACACGTGCCACAGCACATTTTCTTCTACCGATTTTGTGAATAACTCCCATTACTTAAGATCGTTTAGGTTAACAGTTTTAGGTTTTTGAGCTCCATGAGTATGCTCAGCACCTACAAATACATTTAAATTTCGGAATAACTCAGCACCTAATTTATTTTTAGGTAGCATTCCTTTTACAGCTTTTTCTACTAATAATGCAGGGTTTTTTTGTTGCATTACTTTAGCAGTCAAACTTCTTTGTCCTCCTGGGTAACCTGTGTGACGAATATATGTTTTTTCGTCTAGCTTGTTACCACTAAGGGTGATTTTTTCTGCGTTGATAACTATTACGTTATCTCCACAGTCAACGTGCGGTGTAAAACCAGGCTTGTGCTTTCCTCTTAAAAGTATTGCTACTTTTGAAGAAAAACGACCTAAGGTTTGACCTTCAGCATCTACAACAACCCACTGTTTGTCAACTGTGGCTTTGTTAGCTGAAACCGTCTTGTAGCTTAATGTGTTCACGATAATTTATTTTAATTAAACATTCCATTCCCATCCGATGGTTCGGGTAAGGGAGTGCAAAAGTACAATTATTTATTATATAACCAAACACGAATTACATTATTATTTGCATTGTGAATGAAGTAGTTATAATCAGAGCAAAAAAAGAAGGGTTATAAATATGTAAAAGGAATGTCAAACTTTATTAACCTTAAGTTCAAAATATTATTTTAAAATCACTAATTTTACCTTTTTAACATATTATGAAATCAAAAGCAACATTAAAACAAATCGCAAAAGAATTAGGGGTTTCTGTATCAACTGTTTCTAAAGCATTAAGTGATAGTTCTGAGATAAGTGAAAGTACAAAAGTAAAAATAAAAGAGTTTGCGGCTTTAAAAAACTACAAGCCTAATAGTATAGCTAAGAATTTAAAAAACCAAAGAACGAATACCATTGGTGTAATTATACCTAATATATTAAATCCTTTTTTTGCTAAAGTATTTAGCGGAATTGAAAAACGTGCACTAGAACGTGGATACAATGTTATTACTGGAATTTCTAATGAATCTCAAAAGAAAGAAGAGCAGGTGATGGAAATGTTAAATAATGGAACTATAGACGGCTTTATTATTTCACTTTCAGAAGAAACGCAATCAGAAAAAAAATATTCTCATATAAAAGAGATTCTAAATAGCGGAACACCAATTGTTATGTTTGACAGAGTTGCTGATGAAATAAAATGTGATAAAGTAATAGTGGATGATTTAGATTCTGCTTTTGATGCCACTAATCACCTTATTAAAATTGGCTGTAGAAAGATTGCTTTGTTATCTACTATTGATAATATAAGTGTTGGAAAGTTGAGATTAGAAGGTTTTAAAAAAGCAATTGAAAGTAAAAATCAAATTTTAGATGTAGAATTATTAATAGTTGAAAATGACATAAATGTTTTAGAATCAAAATTCGAAAAGTTATTAAGTTCAAAAAAGATAGATGCTGTTTTTGCTTTAAATGAAGTTGCAACAACAACTGCTTTTAGATTAGCCTTAAAAAAAGGGGTAAAAATTCCTGAGGAAATAAATTTTATTGGTTTTGCTGATGGTGTTTGGTCTAAAAGATTAACACCAAGTCTGTCAACGGTTAGCCAACATGCACCAGAAATTGGAAAAAACGCTGCTGACTTATTAATTGATAGATTAGAAGACAAAACGGAAAAAGAAATTCCAGAATACAAAACAGTTGTTATTAAAACAGAACTACGTCAACGAGAATCAACTAAAAAATTTTAAACTACTCTCTAGTAAATTTAAATTTTTGTCCTCCTTGTTTTAAGGTAAATTTATTTTCTTCAAAAACCATTTCAATACCAGCTGTTTGAAAAACAAATTCAGTATCGCTTTTTGGTGTTAAAGGAAAAGAAGGTTGACCAGTTGCTTGAGCAATTAATTCTCCGTTTTTAATTGAAACAGTTATTTTTAAAGGGATTTCTGGAGAAGTATAAATCCCAGTATATTTTGATAAAACAGAATTGTCAATTTTGTCAAAATTTGGAAAAGGAAAAGGTATTTTATAATAGATGCTTAAGATCCCAATCATAATATCATTTCTATTAAAATTATCGCCATTTACTATTAAGGAAACTCCCAAATTGTCATTAGGATAATATCCAACAACTGCTCTAAAGTTTTCAATTCCTCCTGTATGTCCATAAAATTTTCTTTCTCCAAACGGAAATTGCATTAAAGCTATTCCATAACCCTCTTTTAAATCTTTCATGGCTTCTAAGGAAGTGTTTTTAACTAATTTTCCATTAAACAACGCAAACATAAATTCGGTTAAATCATCTGGTGTTGATATAATTTCACCAGCAGCGAAGGCAACATTATTTCCCCATTCAGCTGATTTTTCCCAATCAGTGCCATTAAAAATATAAGAATAACTTTCTTTTTTGGAAGAATCTATTTTGCCATTTGGATAATAAGTGTTTTTTAATCCAAGCTTTTTAATAATTCTATTATCAACATTTGATGAATAAGATTCTTTTGTTAACTTTTCGATTATTCCACCTAATAAATAATAATTTGAATTGCTGTATAAAAATTGTGAACCTGGCTCAAAAATAGATTCATAATTGTTTATTTTGTTGTAGATAACCGTTTTTAAATCATTACTAGCAAAATCTTCAACTGAAAGTGAATCTTGATTGATATAATCCTTAATTCCTGTTCTATGGTGTAATAAATCATAAATAGAAATTTTTTCTGCATTTTGAACTTTTGGAAAAAACTTGGTCAACTTGCTTTCTAAACGCAATTTTTTTTCTTCAATTAACTGCATAATAATAGTTGCAGTAAATGTTTTTGTAATTGAACCAATTTTATATTTTGTAGAATTTGTTGCTTCAATTTTCTTTTCTTCATCAGCAAAGCCATAAGCTTTTGAAAACACAACTTCATTTCCTTCTCGCAAGGAAACTGAACCCATGAATTTATTATTGTCGTTTAAATAGGTCAATAAACTATCTAATCTTTGGAAACGTTCTTGCGTATAACCAGTAAAAGTTAAAAACAATAATGCTATTAAAACTATTTTTTTCATGATTCAATTTTATCAATTATAAATATATAATTTATTTCTTTTATAACGCTTTTTTGAGCTACACATTTCATTGATAGGTTGTTTTTTTTTGCAATAGCTTTTATTCTTTCTAAATCACAATCTTCGGAAAGTATCATGTAAATAGAATTAGATGTTTTTTTATAGTTTAGGAGTTGAGAAAATAATGATTCAAAATATTCAAAATTTTCACCGCAAAACCAAGCTTGTTCTTTTATGTTTTTTGGAGATTTTGGATAATAAGGTGGATTAATAATGATGAAATCAAAAGTAGAATTTTCTATTGAATCAAACAAGTCAGAATAAATAGTTGTTACTGAAAGTTTGTTTTTTTCTGCATTTTCATTTAAAAACTTCAAAGCTGTTTTATTAATGTCTGAAGCTAAGACATTTGCTCCTTTTTTTGATGCTAAAAGTGAAATAATCCCAGAACCGCAACCTAACTCTAAAACCGTTTTATTTTCTAATTCTATTGGTTTGATAAAATCAAGTAAAATTTTTGTGCTTAAGGTTAAATGAGGTGGAAAAACATTTGGATGAACTTTAATACAAATGTCTTCATAGCAATATTTTCTAGGTTTAAAATAGAATAATTTTAATCCAAGTTTTAAAAAGGGATGTGTTATTTTTTTAATGAATTCTCTCATATTCCTTTTCTATTCAGAATAAAATCCTTCAATTTCTGGTTGTCTGTATTTCCAAAATTTATGCAATGCTTTTATTTCATAGGGAAATTTATAAAACCCTGTTTTGTATCTAATTCCTGAAACTGATTTTAAGATTGATTTTTTATAACCTTTAATTCTAAAATCTGAAACTGTTGGATAATAACCATTTAACACTGTTTCAAAATTCATAATAGTGTCAATCATGTAAGGTTTTAACCAAGGAGTTAAAGGGTTTTTTCGTAAATCGAAGTTTTCCCAACTTGGCGAAATCCAGTCTTCTAATCGTTCTGGAAATGAAAACCCTGCATCTAAAATTTGTTGATATAAATCAGAACCTTCTGTTGGAACAGGACTAAATAGATAAATTATGATTTCAGCATTTGGATTGATTTCTTTTATTTCCTTAATAAAATTAATATCCCACAAAATTTGGTCATATACTTCTTTCTCGGTTTTTGCAGGCATTCCTAAAACAAAAGATAATTCCGGAATTATATCAGCATTTTTCATTCGAAGTACAAAATCTTTAATCATTTGTCCCGATTGTGTTCCACCTTTGTTCATCTGTTTTAAAACAGCATCATTTCCGGTTTCAGCACCAAGAAATATCATTTTACAACCTGCTTTTCGCATCAATTTTAAATCAGCATCGCTATACATATTAATGGTATCGATTCTTCCTTCTCCCCAATAACTGATGTTGTCGTTTAAAATAAGTTCCGAAAATTCTAAAACTCTCTTTTTTGATGTAAAGAAATTATTATCGTGAAATTCAATAGCATCAATATTGTGTTTTTCTTTGAAAAATTTTACGTCTTCATACATTCTTGCAGCAGACATTCCTTTCCATTTGGCATTAAAAATAGGCACAACAGCACAAAAAGAACAAGAAAAAGGACAACCCATACTTGAATGATAAGACAAAGTAGTCTTTCCCATAAAGGTTTTAGCCAAATAATTTTTTACAGGATAAAAGGAGTTTAAATACTCATAAGGAAATTTTGGTAACGTGTCTTGATCTAGTAAAGCTTCAACTGCATTTTTTACAATTTCATCTTTATCATTTTTAAAAATTAGATTTTTAATAGATGATAAATTTTCAAGACTATTAGATTCTAAAGTGTTTAATAATTCTGGGAAAGTATTGTCTCCTGGACCATTTATAACATAATCTACAGTTTCAGAATTTAGACAAACTTTATATTGATTTGAAGCAAAATAACCACCCCAAATTGTTATAACATCTGGAAAAAGTTCTTTAATTTTTCTTGTAAACGGAATCGCTTGACGCAATTGAGGACCAGGCATAACTGTAGAACCAAAATATTTGAATTCACCTGTTTTTAGATGATTTTCAATAGTTTGCCAAGGATTTTCTTCTAAATTTCCATCTACAAAAACATATTCAAATTTTCCATGAATGGATGCTCCAACTTGTAAGATAGAATTAGGAATTCGATGCTTGCTATTAGCACTTTTAGGATTGAATAGTATTGTTTTGTTTTTGCTCATTATTTTTAAGTTGCACTACAACATCTATTACACCCTGGTAATAATCCATTTGCTGTATTTAAATCTTTTCTAAGATTTTTTAGTATTGATGATTCCCATATTGTTGATAATTTTTCTTTATAGATATTTCCAATAGTTAAATTGTAACACCTTCCATGTGCAGGAATAACACTTCCATCTGATTTTATCATAATACTAGTATAAACAGCATTACAATTTGTTCCAATTTTTTCTTCTGGTTCTAAATAGTATTTTTTTAGTACAGAACTTGTAGAAATATCTGGTGAAAAATAAACTTTACAAGGATATTTGTTTTGTTTTATTGTTTTGATTTCTTCAAATAGCAAATCTAAATTCATTTTTGAAAAATCTATTAAATCCACATTAGAGTCTTTAATAGGGTAGTTTATTCCCCAAATAGATTCATTGTGAGTGTTTGACATTTCTGTAGTTATAAATTGAGTATGCATAAATCCAATTTCATCAACTTCAACTTCTAATAATTTAGCTATTAACTCATTTAAGAAACCTATATTCCATTGTGTTATGGCACAAATCACAGATATTTTTGGGCAGTTTTTATTCGCTTTAAGTTTTTTTATTCCTTCAATTGCTTTTTGAAAAGATTTTTTATGTCCTCTTATTTCGTTGTGTATTTCTTCTGGCCCATCTAAGGAAACAAAAATTTCATTTAAACCTGCATCAACTAATAAATCTGCTTTGATTGATAATGTTAATGCATTTGTTGTAATAGTTGTAAACAAACCTTTTTCATTAGCATATTTTAATGATTCAACTAAGTGTGGATAAACCAATGGCTCAGTAAATGCATAAGCTAATTTTGCTTTTGGGTAATATTTTGCTGTTTCATCTATTATTTTTTTGGTTAAATCTAATGGCATATTTAAAGGATGTGTTCCTACTAAATTTTGTGCAAAATTAGAATCCATATTTTTTGTTCCAACATCACACATTTTACAATGTAAGTTGCAAACATTATTTACTCCAAGCACAATCCATTCTGGACCAAAAAGATAATTTTTTGGCAATAGTTTTTTGTTAGTGGATTTTAATAATTGTGTAATCATTTCTAGTATTAATATCCCAAAAATAGTGATTTTTATTTGTTTAAATTTAAAATAGCAAGATTAGGTTAATGTTTGTATTGAATTGTAACCATAAAAGGAATAATTATTTTATAGAACTAAAAATTTGAACTAACTTTCAAAAATAATTTTAACAATTTTATTTAAATGGGGAAGATAAATTTCATTGATCTATCTGTTTATGATAGAAATATTAAATCTATTAGTAATGAAAAAAGACTAACTAGGCATTCTTTAGGTTATCTTGATTTTCTTTCAAATGAGATTCGAGCTTCTATAGTTCGTTTTGGAGGCTCTTTTCAAGAAGCGGATAATTATAAATTATATAGATACAACATTATTGATTTAATGAAGTTCTATCGTTTTTTTAAATCTAGTCAAAATTCAGTGGTTCTTTTTCATAGTTTCTCATTTCCAATTAGATATTTGATTTGTAAATATTTATTTCGGGATAAGGTTAAATGGATAATTCAACATCATGCTGGTGAACCTTCTAAAAATAGGTTTAAATCTTTTATTCAAAAAATTGCATATTCTAAAGCTGATGCTTATTTATTTGTTAGTAAAGAACAAGCATCAAGTTATATTAAAAAAGGTTTAATTAAAAAGAAAGAACAAGTTTATGAAATAATGGAATGTTCAACACCTTTTGTTCTTAAAAATAAATTAATTTGTAGAAATAAACTTGAACTTGGTGCAAATTCAAAAATATTTATTTGGGTAGGAGGATTAGACAAGAATAAAGACCCAATGACAATGCTAAAGGCAATTAAACAGCATGAAAATAAAGGAAATATTTTTTTAGTATTTATGTTTTTTAATAGAGAGAACTTATTAGATGAAGTTCAACATTTTATTGTGGAAAATAATTTAGAAGAAACGGTTTTTTTGAAGGGAAAAATTGATAACTCTGAGTTAGAAGACTGGTATAATGCTTCAGATTTTTATATTTCTTGTTCTTTTACCGAAGGAAGTGGAATCGCTATGGCAGAAGCAACAGCTTGTGGCTGTATACCTATTGTTAGTAATATTCCTTCTTTTGAGATTATGACAGACAATGGTAACATTGGTTATCATTTTGAAAAAGGCGATTATATTGATTTAGCAAATAAGTTAATTTTATTAGATAGTCTAGAACTAGACTCTGAAAGGATTAGAGTTAGTAATATGTTTAGAGAAAAAACTTCTTTTGAAGCAATTGGTTTAAAAATGTCTCATTTAATAAAAAAATTAAAGGACTAACTATAAAAAAGATTATATACTTCTTCACAAACATAATCCATAGAATAATAAATCACTCGCTTTGGTTTTTTAGGATTTTCTAATAAGTTTATAAGGGTTATTAATATGTCTTTTTTTGAATTAGCACAATAAAAATTTTCAACAGCTCTATCCATCGTTTGTAATGTTCCTACTAATTGACAACCTGAATATAAAGCTTCATAATAAACAGTAGGTCCACCTTCAAAAGTAGAAGTGTGTAGAAATATTTTAGAATTATTCATTTTTAAAAGTATTTCTTTATGTGAAAGTAACCCTAAGAATGTTACGTTTTTTTCTAATTGGTTTGTTTTAACAAATTCCTTCAATTTAGATTCCTCAGTTCCAATTCCAGCAATTTCAACTTTTATATTTGGGTTAATATTTTTTAATTCTAAAATTATATCTAAAAATAAGGAATAATTTTTTAATGGAGATAACCAACCAGCTCCAAAAACATCAATGCTTCTTTCATTTGTATTTAATTCAGGGAATAAATTTTTGTTTACAGCTATTGGAATAATTTTATGTGCTTTAATCTTTATTGATTCATATAAAACGTTATTACTATAATTTGAAATAGCTATAATCTTTTTAGAATCTGGTTTAAATAATCTTAAAAAGATATTATCTCTTTTTACATCTTGGCCAAGCATCCATGAATAAGTTTTTTGGTTTGTTAAATGAGAGTAAACACTAAAATCATTATACCATAAATTCAAAATTCCATCGTATTTGTTTTCTTTTTTTAAACGATTTATTTTATAAAATGATTTTATAAGAAAGATAATTTTAAAGGGATATCTAATATTATTACCATTTAGGGGAATTACTTTTATTCCATGCCAATAATAAGGTGTGCTTATTGGTTTTTGTGTAGAAATAATAGTTACTTCTACATTTTTATATTTTTCAACAAAAGCATGAAATACGTGTTGAAGAAAACAAACCATATAGCTTTCACTATCATCTTTTGGAAAACTAGGTGTTATAAATAATAACTTTTTCATTTAATTAGAATTAATAATTAAGTTGTTATTTTCTAATGTATAAACGAAATCACATAAAGAATATATTGATGGGTTATGAGATACTATTATAACAGCAGTGTTTTTATCTTTTGCTGTTTTTTTAATAAAATCATATATTTTACTTTCTAGTTTTTCATTTTGTTGGTTTGTTGATTCATCAAGAATTAAAAGTTTTGGTTTGTTATATAATGCTCGTGCTAATGCTAATCTTTGTTTTTGTCCTCCTGATAATTTAGAACTATTGTGAGTTATTATTGTATTTAAACCCATTGGCATTTTTTCTATCATGTTTTTTAGTTCTAAATTGTCAAGTATAAAATTAATATAATCGAGATCAATATTTGTACTTTGTCTCATCGTTATATTTTCTAGTAAAGTTCCATTAAATAGAAAAGGTTGTTGAGCAACATAACTAATGAATTGAAAAAAATGATTTTTTTCAACGACATTACCATCAACACTTATTTCTCCTTTTTCAGGAGCTAATATACCTGCAACAATATGTAAGAAAGTGCTTTTTCCAGAACCTGTAACTCCTTTTATTCCAATAATTTCTCCTCTTTTTATGTTGAAATTTAAATTTTCAAAAATTGTATCTTTTTTAGAATAATTAAAATCAATTTCATTGAAAGATAGTACGTCATTAAAAGTATTATAAACTATCGACTCTGATTCTATTTTATTAATATCCATTAAAGTATTTACGCTATAAATATGAGAATTTATTATTGTTATGGAATTTAGAATCTTACTTAAAGAAGGAATTATTTTAATAATTAAAGCACCTAAAACAGATATCAAAACGAAGTTTTCAGTACTATTTGGAAAAAGAAAATTATACAATATAAATCCAGCAATTCCTATAATTAAGAACAACTCTAAATATTTTGAATAATTACTTGATGAAGATGTTAGTAAACTAGTTACCTCATTTAAAGCTTTGTTATGAGTTTTAAACTTATTTAAAAAAGAGTTGTGGTTTCCTGTACTTTTAATTTCTATATATCCATCAAGTATATTTAATAATTCAGCATTAGATTTAGAATAAGCTTCTTTAAATGTTTCATTAATAAGATTAATTTCTTTTTTTTTCATTTGGTATAAATAAAGAGCAAAAACACCTACTAAAACCAATATCATTAATGTTAATTTAAAATAAAAAAACATCAGAAAAATAATTATTATTGACAAGATTAAAAATTCTGATACTAAATATATAAGTGAACCTAAAAGAGATGAACTAAAGTCATTGGTAACTCTAGTAATTTTTTGAATTAAATTTCCTTTATTTTGTTTCTGGAAAGTAATGTAATCACTTTTTAAATATTTTTCTAAAATTGACATAGAAAGATTGTGTGACATTGAATAGAGAAAATCATATAGCTTTACATTAAACCTAGTGTGTAATATGTTCTTTACTAAATATAATAAAACCAATAAAGACACTCCAATAAGTAAAGTAGTGTCGTTTATATGTTCAATATTTAGGTCGAATGTATTAATATATGTGACTAATTTGTCTTTGTCTAAAATAAGAAGAATTGCAGGAATTAAATATGCTATTGAAATTAAATCCATAATACTAAATGCTAATGAAGCATATAAAAAATGATGTAATTTTTTATAATTATCTTTAGGTACTATCTTTTTAATAGCTATAAAAAGTTGTGTTAATTTCATTTAATTTTCATTTATTATGGCAATTTTTTATACAGTGGAATATTTATAAATTAGCTTTTTATTAATCTGTACAAAGAAAAAGGGAAATTTTTTTCTATAATTATGAAGTTGTAAATCATAATAGTCTATGATAAATCATTAATCCACTAGCCAAAACAGATTTCACTTTATGCTTCAATGCTTTTATAGATGTTTTCGAATTTGTTCTGCTAAATTCAACTTCATTCACAACCTTGCTAACAGCATATTTATAGAATTTTTTGGAATAAGTTCGTTCAAATTCAATTTCTCTATCGGTTGAGGTTTCCCAATCTAATTTACTTGTAATTTTATTTCCGACTTCATTATAAAGTGAAGTTCCTTTTATTGGATAAGCAACTGTTATAGTGTATAAAGTTGGATTTGCATCTTTCAAATATTGTATAGTTTCAGTTATGTCTTCTTCCGTTTCTCCAGGATAACCAAGCATTATGAATGTTCCAGTTTCTATTCCAAGAGCATTTGTTTTTTGAATGGCTTCTTTCACAACATTAACGTCAACTCTTCTGTCCATTAAGTCAATGATTTTTTGCGAACCACTTTCGGCACCAATCCAAATTCTGAAACAACCTATTTCTTTTAATAAATCTAAAATTTCATCGTTCAATCTTTCCGCACGAGTAATACATTCAAACGGAATTATGGCATCTTGTTTCAAAACTTCTTCACTAAAAGCTAACAACCATTTATGACTCACCGTAAAAACATCATCCACAAACCACAGAGCATCTGGATTGAATTTTTCTTTCAACATTTTCATTTCTTCAGCCACTTGTTCTGCCGGCCTTCTTCTATAACTTTGTCCGTAAACAGCTGTGCTACACCATTTGCATGTATAAGGACAACCACGTTGCGTAGAAATCGTCATGGAACTTTGTCCGTGATTGTTTTTCCAAGTATCCAAATAGTTTTGCATGTTAATTGCATCTCTATTTGGCAAAGGCAATTCATCTAATTCCTTAAATTTTACTCTAGGATTGGTTTGAATGACTTCGTTGTTTTCTAAAAAAGCAATTCCGTTTATGTTGTGATAATTTTCGTTATTGATAATGGCATTATACAACTCAAAAGTAGTTTCTTCTCCTTCACCAATGACTAAAAAATCAGCTCCAGCTTTTAAATAATTTTCTACATTATAAGAAACATCTGGACCACCAAGAACAATTTTCGGAAAGTTGAATTTTTCAGTTTTAAGTGTTTTTATTAATTTAATGACTTCAATTTTTGTCATCAAATTGGTGTACATACAAATTACTTTTGGCTTTTTATTTTTAATAAATTCTAATTGTTTTTCTATAGATGAAAAAGTAGTGTCAAAAACATCATTACCTATATTTTTACTTTTCAAATAGGCAGACACATACAACAACCCTAATGGTGGATAAGGTTTCATTATCTTTTGCTCTTTCAAGTCATCAGATAAATAGTAAGCATGTGTAAATAGTAAACTCATATTTTTTGTAAAACAATTAAATAATGATCTGCAAATTTTGAAAGAAATGACCAATTTTTGATTTTTGATTCCAGCTTATTTAAAAATCGTAAAAAACCTTTCTTATTTTTAAAAAAAGGTTCTAAATAAGATGGTGGAATAAAAAATCCAACAGGTTTAACAGCTAAACAATCAAAATTTGATTTGGATAAATTTACAATATCTTTTGGATTATAATAATACGTTGGAACACTTATGCCATCAACATTTGCAAAAGCTACTTTTTTGGCACGTCTAAAAGCGGTTTTAAATTTACCTTTTAGGATAAAATATACTTTTTCCCAAAGTGTATTTTTTGGCATTATCACTAAAATCAATTTTCCTTTTTCTGATAGAATAGTGGAAACTGAGTTTAGAAATTGTGATAATTCATTTTTATCTAAACAATTCAAGCCTCCAAAATTTGAAAAAACAGTGTCGAACTTTTTATCTTTAAATTGTTCTGTAATTGTAGTAATGTCAGCTTGAACAAAGATGCCGTTTTGATGTGATTCTTTAGTATTAGCAACAGCAATCATTTCATTTGAAATATCTGTAGCAATTACAATATGATTTTTCTTGGCTAACCAAATGGCATCTTCACCAGTTCCACAATTAATTTCTAGAATGTTTAGTTTTTGATTTGAAAGTAACTTTTCAAGATGATGATATACAACATTTCGTTGCAATTTTCCAATTTTAGAATTGGAGAAAGTGTCATCATAATTTTGGGCCGCTTTGTCAAAACTAGCTTTCATTTTCCAAAGTTTTTAAAGCCATTTTATCCAAAAAAGCACTCGGAATATAATATCCCAATTTTAAAATTGATTTTATTTTTTCTTTAGTTAATGAAAATTTTTTCAGGTTTTGAAATCCTTGTGATTTTCTGAATTCCTTATGTACAAAACGTTGTAATTTTCTATAATAATTAGAATTGTAAGTTCCTTGAAACATCATATCAAAATCATCTGAATCTGTCCAATTGGCTTTCAACTTTAAATCGTCTTTTACTTTATCATAAAATTTTGTTCCTGGCAAAGGATATGATACTGAAATTCCTATGTTATCGGGTTTCAAATCTTTAACCATTTGAATTGTTTTCTGAATATCTTCTTGGTTTTCTGTCAAATAGCCAAACTGAAGAAATAGTGCAACACGAATGTTTTTTTGTTGTAAAAGACGTGTTGCTTCATAAATTTCTTCTACTTGTGTGCCTTTGTCCATAGCGTCCAAAATCTTTTGCGAACCACTTTCTGCACCAACCCAAACTTCTTCTAAACCAGATTCAGCCAAAGCATCAATTGTGTCTTCTTTTAATAATAAATCAACGCGACTTTGAATATAATAACTAATTTTTTGATTTGCTTTTTTTAACTCGACATTAAATTCTTGAACCCAATTTGGTTTTAAACCAAAAATATCATCACACATCCAAAAACGGGTTACACCAAATTGTTCTTTTAAATATGTAATTTCTTTTACGATATATTCTGGAGAATGCGCATTGTAACGATTTCCATAAATGGGTTTTGCACACCAATTGCATTTGTAAGGACAACCACGAGTTGTAGCTAAATTTAAAGTGAATTCTTGTTTGCTTTGTTTCCAAACTTCTTTATAGGAATTCATGTCAACCAAATCCCAAGCAGGCAAAGGTAATTCGTCTAAATTTTGAAGAACTTTTCTTTTTGGATTGACTTTAATTTCGGTTTCGTTTTTAAAGACAATTCCGTTTATGGATTCAACACTTTTGTTTTCTTCTAAATGCGTTATTAATTCTGATAATGTTATTTCTCCTTCACCTTGAATGATGAAGTCTGCACCTTTTTCTATGTATTTTTCATAATGATCTGTAGAATCTGAACTAGATATTATTATTTTACAATCAAATGATTTTGCAATTGTAATCATTTCAAAACAAGCTTCACGCATATTGGTTAAGCACATTTTGGTTAGATAATTAAATCCATCATCATAAATGACTACATATTTAGGATTGTTTTCTTTTATTTTAGATGAAATTGTATTTGGAGAATCTAATAAGTTAGTGTCAAATAAATCGACTTCAAAACCTTTTTTACGAAGTAATGATGCTGCATACAAAGTTCCTAATGGTGGAAAAGGTGTTTTGTTTTTCCATTGTTTTGGATCTAATTTGTAATAATAAGAATGTGAAAAAAGAATTTTAGACATACTCTTTAGCTAATTCGATTTTAAATTTTATTTGTACTTCTTCTACTTTTTCATTTAAAGCTGTAATGACTTTTTTCTGAAAATTAGATGGATGATGTTTTGATATGTTTTTTGTTGATTTTAAAGCTATTTTGAAATCATCTTCATTTAAATAATGAAACTTTGAATTCCATTTTTTAAGTGTAAGTGTTTTGAATAAAGAATCAATTCCGTTTCCAACGTTATTATTCATAAGAAACTCTAAAAACGCTGTAAAATATGTCTTTTCAGTAGAATTTACTGAATCTGTATTTGGTTGAAAATTTGAAAAATAGTCATTAATCCAATTATTGTTTTTATAAAAATCTTCAAAAATTGTTTTTCCTTCTAAAGGAATTAAGGTTTTTAATTCGGTTGCGGTGAATCTATTTTTTTCTTGAATTTCTAATTGACTTTCAGATATAAAATAATTGATGCAAAAATATTTTCTTGAATTTAAAAGAAATAATTTTTTATAAAGCATCAATAATGTTCTACAAATCCAGAGTTTTGAATCTTTTGTAATCACAAAAAAATCAATATCACTATCTTCATCATAATAATCTTTTGATAAAGAACCAGAAATTCCAACGGCTTTTACAAAAGGAAATTTTGAAATAAATTTGGCTCTTTGTTTGGCAATAATCATAGCTTTTTTTGCTTGAATATTTCCTTTTAATCTTTTGGTAACGCTTTCTAAATCATTTCCGTATACATAAAAACCATCAATATCTGTTAGTATTTTTCTTTCTATTAATTGACTTATTTCACCTTTAGTCTCACTCAAATCATTGTGATTAGTGTAACTGTGAATTTCATCAATATTTAATGGATATCTAAATATCGAAAAATATAAAATTGTTTTTAATGATTCCAAATTTCATTTTTCTATTGTATAATGCCACAAACACCATTTACACAACCAACTTCTTCAGGTGGAGAAACTGCCATGCAATCTGAAATTGCTCCAGTTTCAATATTGTATTGATGTTCTAATTCATTATAATTATTAATTTTATTTGTAAGATAAGTTAAGTCAACTGCATTTGAAAAAACTAGATATTCCCATGGTCCACCACAAGGTTTTGAGCCAAAAGCTAAAAAATCGCAACCTACAGATGCATCACATTCAAAAGATGCAATATAGTCTAAAATAATTTGTTTTTCTTGAGCTAATTGTACTTGTTTAGTAGTTTGATTGCTGTTTTCTTCATCTTTTTCACACTGAAAACTTTGAAATAAAAGTACAATCGCAAATAATTTTATAATGTGTTTCATATTTATATTTCTTTAAAGATGCTTGTTTGTGTAATTGGTTGCTTTTTAAAGCTTATTAATGTGCTTCCAGCCAATCTTTACCCATTCCTAAATCAACAGTCAAAGGAACATCCATTTTAAATGCATTTTCCATTTCGGTTTTTATCATGGGTTGAATTTTTTCTAATTCGCTATTATGTACATCAAAAACAAGTTCATCATGCACTTGCAATAACATTTTTGATTTCCAATTTTCAGCAATTAATCGCTTGTAAATGTTTATCATGGCAATTTTGATAATATCAGCAGCGCTTCCTTGAATAGGTGCATTTACAGCATTTCGTTCTGCTCCACCACGAACCATTGCATTAGCCGAATTGATATCTTTTAAATACCTTCTTCTGCCCAAAACAGTTTGAACATAGCCATTTTCTCTTGCAAAATCAACTTGCTCTGACATGTAAGCCTTTAGTTTTGGATAACTTTGATAATAAGCTTCAATTAAATCAGCGGCTTCTTTTCTTGATAAATCTGTTTGGTTGCTTAATCCAAAGGCAGAAACACCATAAATGATTCCGAAATTAACCGTTTTTGCATTACTACGTTGTTCTTTAGTAACTTCTTCTAATGGAACATTAAATACTTTTGAAGCTGTACTTTTATGAATATCTTCGTTGTTTTGAAACGCTTTAATCATGTTTTCTTCACCAGATAAAGCTGCAATAATTCTCAATTCAATTTGAGAATAATCGGCTGCTAACAACGTATGGTTTTCATCACGAGCAATAAATGCTTTTCTAATTTGTCTTCCTCTTTCTGTACGAATAGGAATGTTTTGTAAATTAGGATTAGTAGAACTCAATCTTCCAGTTGCAGCGACTGTTTGCATGTAATCTGTATGAACTCTTTTTGTTTTTGCATCAACTTGGTTTGGTAAAGCATCAACATAAGTGCTTTGTAATTTTACCAGTTGTCTCCACTCTAAAATATTGCGTACAATTTCGTTGTCTTTGGCTAAATAACTTAAGATTTCTTCACCCGTTGCGTATTGACCTGTTTTGGTTTTCTTTTGTTTGGCTCCACCAATTTTAAGTTTATCAAATAAAATATCTCCCAATTGTTTTGGAGAAGCTAAATTGAAAGTTTCTCCAGCAATTTCATATATTTTTTGTTCTAATGCATTACTTTCTTCAGCCAATTCTTTTGACATTTTATTTAGGAATTCAACATCTAAATTGATTCCTTCTTTTTCCATAGCAGCTAAAACTTCAACTAACGGAATTTCGATTTCGTCAAATAGTTTTTTTGTGCCTACTTTTTCTAAAATTGGTTGAAAGTGTTCTTTTAATTGGTAAGTAATATCTGCATCTTCAACTGCATATTCTTTTACTTCTTCCAAAGGAACATCTTTCATTGATTTTTGATTCTTACCTTTTTTACCTATCAAAGCTTCAATGCTTTTTGGGCTATATTTTAAATAAGTTTCACTCAAAATATCCATATTGTGACGCATATCTGGATTAATCAAATAATGAGCAATCATCGTGTCGAATAATTTTCCTTTTACAGTGATGTTGTAATTTGAAAGTATTTTTAAATCATATTTTAAATTCTGACCAATTTTTTCAATCGCTTCGTTTTCGAAAAACGGCTTTATTTTTTCAATAAGAGTTAAAGCTTCCTCTTGATTTTCTGGAAAGGGAACATAAAATCCTTTTCCTTTTTCATAAGAGAAAGCTATTCCGACTAATTCAGCATTTAAAGCATCTAAGCCAGTTGTTTCAGTGTCAAAACATACAGAAGTTTGATTTTGTAAATTTTGAAGCAATAATTTCAAAGCTAAATCACCTTGAATTATTTGGTAGAAATGTTCCGTATTTTCTAAAGTTGCATAATATGAATTTGCACTTGGAGTATCATTTGAATCATCCGAAAAACCGAATAAATCCATTTGATCTATGTTTTTTGGAGTCGCTTTTTTTGCTGGTTTTGGAGTTTCACCATTATTTGGCGTTTCATTTGTGTTTATTTCGTCATAATCACTTCCATCTCTAAATAATTTATCAAATTGTTCTTGCATTCTTCTAAATTCCAATTCCTGAAAAATAGCTTCTGTTTTTTCAACGTCAGGTTTTGATAATTCAAAATCAGTTTCATTGAAAGTTACAGGACAATCGAGTAGGATAGTAGCTAGTTTTTTTGAAAGAATTCCTTTTTCCTTGTTAGCTTCAATGTTTTCTTTCATTTTTCCTTTAAGCTCATGTGTGCTTTCAAGTAGTTTTTCCATCGAACCATATTGAGCCAAAAATTTCTTAGCCGTTTTTTCTCCAACTCCAGGTAAACCAGGAATGTTATCTACAGCATCACCCATCATTCCAAGAAAATCTATAACTTGTAAAGGATGTTCTACTTCAAATTTTGCTTGAACTTCAGGAATTCCCCATATTTCAATACCGTTACCCATTCTAGAGGGTTTGTACATGAAAATATTTTCAGAAACTAATTGTGCAAAATCCTTATCTGGTGTTACCATAAAAACTTGATAACCCTCTTTTTCTGCTTGTTTAGCTAATGTTCCTATTAAATCATCAGCTTCAAAACCTACTTTTTCCATAATAGGAATGTGCATGGCTTTTAATAATTCTTGAATATAAGGAATAGCAATTTTTATAGCTTCTGGTGTTGCATCACGATTGGCTTTGTATTCTGGAAACATTTCATTTCTAATATGACTTCCACCATTATCAAAAGCAACTGCTAAATGATCTGGTTTTTCACGTTTAATTACATCCATTAAAGAATTCATAAATCCCATAATGGCAGATGTGTCCATTCCTTTAGAGTTAATTCTTGGATTTTTTATAAAGGCATAATAACCTCTAAATATTAAAGCATAAGCATCTAGAAGGAATAATCTTTTTTGTGACATGGTTCTGAAATTAATTTTAAAACGTAAAAATACAATTCTTATAAATATTTAGCTTAGTTATTATCTAATAAATTCTTTTAAAATTTAGATTGAAAAAAAAAAATAAGTATATAATTTTGAATTTTTTTTCTTTTTTATGTATTTAATCGTTTTTTTTGTACATTTGAACGATTAATTATCAAATTCTCTTACTTATGAAAAAGAACTTTACTTTAATTTTAAGAACCAGTTTTTGGGTTTTTATACTTTTTTGCACAATGCAAAATTTAAATGCACAAGTAGGAATTGGAACAACATCTCCTGCTGCATCTTCTGCTTTAGATATTACCTCTACAACAAAAGGACTTTTGACGCCAAGAATGACTACGGTTCAAAAAAATGCTATTGTAGCTCCTGCTAATGGCTTGATGGTTTATGATACTGATTTAAAGGTATTTAGTTATTATGATTTACCAACTACCACCTGGATTAATGTTACACAAGGTAGATCTAAATTTAAAAGAATAAAATCTACAGATGTTTTGGCAACTGTTTTAGCTGCGGAACTATCTGCTGGAAGTGGTTCTAAATATCTCTTAGATTCTCAAACCTTGTATGAGATAAATGGTACCGTTACTCTAAATTTTCCCATTGAATTAAACAATGCTTATATAATTGGATTAGATTCATCTGATGATAAGCTAGTTAAGGCAACTGGTGATCTTTTTACAGGTACAACAGGTGGCTCTATTAGGGTTTTGACTTTGTCAGCTACAGCTGGTAGTGTTTTTAATATAAATGGTGGGGGAACTCAAAATTTAATTTTTAGAGACATGATTATTACCGGTTCTGCTAATGTTGGATTGATTCAAAATTTTAACATGGTGTTTAGTAGCATTGTTCAATATGTAGGCAACGCAAACGGGACAATATATAGAAATATTTCAAAATTATTATTAGATAATCAAGGTTGGTTTGGAAATAATACTGGTGTTTTTGAGAAATATGAAGGAACTTTTGGTTCTATCCAAAAACAAGGAGGTTTTTCAGATGTAAATGGAGCAGCTATAGGTGTGGATTTTTCTTCAAACCCAACAATAACTAATTACGGAACAATGCAAAGTGTCAATTTTGCAGGTACGCTATCCACTGGGAAATATGTAGATCCGTATACTGGACTTGGTACTTATTCTGGTTTTAATTTTAATAATAAATGGGATGTTAACTGTTCTGGTATTCCTTATGAAGGGGATAGTTATAGTGTTGGTGATGTGAATTTTGATTATGTTATTGGCTTTGGGATAGAGACTAATTTATCTTCTACTCCAATAAAGGTGGTAGGGGTTACTTCATCAAACAATATGAATAGAGCTTCTAATGGAGGTACTAATAACAGAATACAGTATTTAGGAAACAAAAAGAGATATTTTACGGTTAATGCTGTAGGGTCTTTTCAAGCAACAAATGGATCTAACACAACATACGTGTTTTATATTGCCAAAAACGGTGTTGTTATTAATCAATCTAAATCGTATGCTTTTTCAACTAATTCAATTGATATAAGAACATTTCCAATACAATGTATCGTTGAGTTGAATCCTAACGATTATGTAGAAGTGTTTGCTAGGCAGCTTAGTGGGACTAGTAACATGCTTACTGTTTCACTAAATTTATTTATGAGATAAATTTTAATAAAAAAAAACAGATTTAAAGACCAATATTTTTAAATATTGGTCTTTTTTTTGGCGTTAAAGTTTTAACAATTAGTTTCTCTAGCAAACTTTATATTTATTACTTTGTAAAAAAATAACAATATGCTACGTTGGTTGATTCCGTTAATAATAATTGCAGTTATAGAGTTTTATTCATTTCAAGCAATACGAACAGTTACTAAATCAAAATTTATATTAATACTTTATGTAGTTATTACTGTTTTAGTTGTGAGCTACTTAATTTATCAGTTTTCACAATTTGATAGAAGTATTGGTCAAACAAGCAAATCTTTGTTTACAATGGGGTTGTTCTTGATTTTTGTAGTGCCAAAAATTGTTATAAGTTTTGTTTTGTTTGGAGAAGATGTTTTTAGATTTTTTAAAGCTATTATTGTTCATTTTGTTGGTGACAATGATGGTGGTAAGTTTATGCCAACCAGAAGACGATTTGTGAGTCAAATTGCATTGGGTTTAGCAACTATTCCTTTTGCATCATTATTATATGGAATAACTATCGGAAAATATAATTTTAAGGTAATTAAACAAACTTTGTTTTTTCCTGATTTACCAGATTCTTTTGATGGAACAACGATTACACAAATTTCAGACATACATAGTGGAAGTTTTGACAATCCTGAAAAAATTCAATATGCTATTGATTTGATAAACGAACAAAATAGCGATATGGTTTTGTTTACAGGTGATATTGTAAATACTCATGCAAAAGAAATGCATCCTTGGATTGAAACGTTTAAAAAGATTCATAATCCTGCTTTAGGTAAATTTTCAATTTTAGGAAATCATGATTATGGAGAATATTTAGAATGGGATTCTGAAAAAGAAAAAGAGGATAATTTTGAAGCTATAAAAGATTTACATCGTCAAATAGATTTTAAATTACTGCTTAATGAAAATGTAAAAATTCAAAAAAACAGTGATTCAATTCGTTTAGTTGGCGTTGAAAATTGGGGAAAACATTTTAAGAAAGTTGGTGACCTTGAACTAGCCAGCAATGACATTGCTTCTGATGAATTCAAAATATTAATGAGTCATGATCCAAGTCATTGGGATTCAGTAGTTCAACACGATGATAAAAATTATCATTTGACCCTTTCTGGGCACACACATGGTTTTCAATTTGGTATAGAAATCCCGGGTTGGTTAAAATGGAGTCCAGTACAATATGTTTACAAACAATGGGCTGGATTGTACGAAAATAAGGGTAGATATGTATATGTTAATCGTGGCTTTGGCTTTCATGCTTATCCAGGAAGAGTTGGAATTATGCCAGAAATTACAGTAATTGAGTTAAAAAAAGGTAAAAAAGTAGCGTAATTCATTAAAAATACTACATTTGTATTATAAATTGTATAATAAACCTTTGTCTTATCATTAATTAATTCGATTTTATGTCAAAATTTGGAGAACTTATAGATGCTCAAGTCCCTGTTTTGTTAGACTTTTTTACAGAATGGAATGAGCCTTCAATTGCAATGAACGAAGTAATTCGTCATGTAGCTGCAGCACTTGGTGATAAAGCTAAAGTGATAAAGATTGATATTGATAAAAATCAAGAACTTGCCGAAGCACTCCGTATTAAAGGTTTGCCTACTTTAATGATTTACAAATCGGGTCAAATGGTTTGGAGACAAAGTGGTGAATTAGATGCAAATACTTTGATAAACATCGTAAAAGAGCAAGCTTAATTTATCGCATCAAAAACAAATCCTTTTTCTTTTAAATATTTTATAGCTTTGGGTAAAGTGTACTCAAGGTTTTTCTGCGCTTTCAAACTATCATGAAAAACTAAGATGCTTCCAGATGCTGTTCTTTTGGTGTTTTCTAGGCATTTTTCGAACGAAATGGCTTGATCGTAGTCTTTGCTTAAGATATCCCACATTATTATTTTAAAGCCCTTCATTCTAATTAATTTAGATTGAATAGGTGTTATTTTTCCGTAAGGAGGACGAAATAGTTTGCTGTGTTCAGTGTTTAGCTTGCAGATTTCAGCTTCACATAAATCAACATTTTTAAGATATTTTTTTGAAGTTACTTTCCATCCTTTTAAATGATTGAAGGTATGATTTCCTATAGAGTGCCCAGCTTCAATGATTTTTTTGAATATTTCTGGATACTTTTCAATGTTATTTCCAATGCAGAAAAATGTTGCTTTTATATTTTCTTTTTCAAGTATTTCTAAAACCCATTCTGTTATTAAAGGCGTTGGTCCATCATCAAATGTTAAGTATATTTTGTTTTCTGAATTTGGAATGTCCCAAACCTGATTGTAAAATATTTTTTTTATGAATTTTGGAACTTTTACCATAGAAAAATAAAAAAAGCCTAATAAGTTTGATGTCTTATTAGGCTTAAAATTATTAAATTATTTTAACATATCTCTTTCAAAACGGCTAAACCTTTTATTGTAGTTATTGAATTTTACTTTCTCGACAGCATATAGATTAGTATCGTTTGCACTTTCGATTATTTCTAATAAGCTTCTATATCTTTCAATATCAGAAACTATATCAATTGCTATGCTGTTTTGTTGATTTACAGTCAAACTTGCGTAATAGGTTAAGTTTTCTTGATATTTGCCGATTAATGTTTTTACTATTTTTTGTGCTTTTTCTTTTTTACCTAATTCATAATATCCAGTTGCAAAAGGTTCAACTAAGGTGTAATAACCAAATTGTTCAATTGGCATTTTTGTCATAGCTAAATCAATAAGTTTTTCTGCCTTTTCTTTTTTGCCTTCATTAATTAGCTGTTCCATTAATCGAGCAATATTTGAACGATAGGAAACACTGTTTTTTCTTGTTTCTGTATCATGATAAATAGCAGGGTCGTTACTGTTTCCCCAATCCCATTTCATAATTATATCATACATTTTATCACTATCAATAATTCCCATGTCTAAAGGGCTTCCTCCTTTTTCTTTTGGAGTACGAACAGGAACGATTTTATAGCACATTCCGTCTAATTGTAAATAATCTTTTAGCCATAAGAAATCTTCATCTGCAAAGCTTCCTCCAGTAAAATACATTGGACGTTTCCAATTATTTTCATTAAGAATGTCTAGCATCATTAAACGATTTTTGTATAAAGCATTTCCTTTAATAGTTAGGCTCATTGCAGGAACAATCGAGTCTTGAAATTGTTTTGCTACAACATTATTTTTAATAATGGTTTCTTTGTCTACAGGAATAATAACTTTATTAGAAGGATAGTAATGTAGTCTTTGGCCGCTATTCATTTCAACAGTTGCTCTTTCATCCTCAAGTTTAATAAATTTTAAAATTTCATCTAAAACCAAAGGCTCTTTAGTTTTTTCTACAAATAGAACACCGTCTCTATTACTACCTTTGTATTGATCCCTAGTAAACGAAATAGGTAAAGGTTCAGATTTGTAAGCTTTGTTTTTCATTTGGTCAATATACCAGTCAGTAGCTAATAAACTTGTGTTTACAATTCTAATATCTGTTCTGTATCCTTCAATCTCTTGAGCGTACCAAAGCGGGAAAGTATCGTTATCTCCAATAGTAAATAAAATAGCATTCGGATCACAAGAGTCTAAATACGCTTTTGCCATAGCTAATGCAGTGTATCTCCCGGAACGATCGTGGTCATTCCAGTTTTCTTTTGCTAAAAGAACTGGTCCAGCCAACATTGTAGTTGCTAAAACAATTGGAATTGTAACTTTTGGGCTCAAGAATTTTTTTAATCCATCGAAGATAGCATAGACTCCATAGCCAATCCACATCGCAAAGACATAAAATGAACCTACAACCGCATAATCACGTTCACGTGGTTCAAAAGGTCTTTCGTTCAAGAATATCTTTAGAGCAAAGCTTGTAAATAAAAATAGCGCTAATAGGACATAGAAACTTTTTAAATCCTTTCTAGCATGAAAAATCATTCCTATTATTCCTAAAATAAAGGGTAAGAAATAATAAGTATTTCTTGCTCTATTATTTTTCATATCAGAGGTTAATTCGGATTGATTTCCAAGTCTAATTTCGTCTAATGGTTTAATTCCACTAATCCAGTTTCCATTTTCATTATCATATTTACCTTGAATATCATTTTGACGACCTACAAAATTCCACATTAAATACCTTGTGTACATGTATCCAAACTGATATTCAAACATAAACTTCATGTTATTAGCAAATGAAGGCTTTTCGATTATCAAATAGTCTCCATATCCTTTTAAAAAAGCAGTATAGTCTTCCAAGTCTACTTTTCCTTGTGCATAAGCTGTTCTAAATTCAGAAACTATTTGAACTAGTTCATCTTCATGAGAATATTCTGGATTTACTCTAAATTCTAAGGGCTCAGTAAAAAGCATATAGTTTTCAGCATGATCAGTACTCCACATTCTTGGCATAAAGCCTTTATGATTGTCATCTAAATTTTGATTTCCATTTTTGTAATCATTTGTAATTACATATGCCCCAGATTTATAATCCCTTTCGTAATTGGGTTTTTCATCAAAATAAGGATTGTTTTCGTCAATTCCCGCATACGATTCTGAAAACATTGGTCCGTAAAACGTTTTTTGTTCTCCATATTGCTCTCTATTATAATAAGCTAAAACTTCGGCAGCATCTGAAGGTTTGTTCTCATTGATCGGAATATCAGTATTTGCTCTAATTGGTAACATTATCCAAGTTGAAAAACCAATTAGGATAAATAATAAGCAAAGTAAAATAGTGTTGTAAAAAACATGGCCTTTTTTTCTGGTGTAGTTTAATCCAAAATAGAAGAATGCTAATATTGTTAAAAAGGCAAAAATTGTTCCCGAATTAAAAGGCAATCCAAAAGTGTTTACCATGAAAATCTCAGTCTTTCCAAAGAATGACAACGTATAAGGTAGTAAGAATTTAAAGACAAAAAACAAAATTACAACAACAACAACATTAGCTATAATGAAGTTTTTAAGGGTAACTTCTTTATATTTCTTAAAGTAATACAGAAGACCAATTGAAGGAATAGTAAGCAATGCCATAAAGTGAGCTCCAAAAGAAAGCCCAATTACTAAAGAAATTAAGACTAACCATCTATTTCCTCTAGGTGCATCCATTTCTTGTTCCCATCTCAAAGCTAACCAAAGTAACAGAGCAATAAATAAAGAAGCCATTGCATAAACTTCTGCTTCTGTAGCATTAAACCAAAAACTATCTGTAAATGTAAAAGCTAAAGAAGCGACTAAAGCACTTCCTAAAATCATGATAGAATTGCTTTTTTTATCATCATTTGTGGTTGGAACTATTTTTTTAAGTAAAATTGTCATCGACCAAAACATAAATAATATGGTAAATGCACTTGAAAAAACAGACAACATATTAACCATTAATGCTATTTTATCGGCACTTGTTGCAAACATTGCAAAGAAAGAACCTAGCATTTGAAATAGTGGTGCTCCAGGTGGATGGCCAATTTCTAGTTTTGCGGCAGTTGAAATGTATTCTCCACAGTCCCAGAAACTTAAAGTTGGTTCGACAGTTAAGCTATAAGTTATTAAAGCAACTGCAAAAGCAAACCAACCTAGAATATTATTCCATTTATTAAAGTTAAACGATGTCATAAGCATATTTAAATGAGGTTATTTTTTATCTACAGCACAAAGAAACTATTTTTTTATTATAAGTAACGCTGAAATTAATTTTTTAATATTTTTTTTAGAAAAATTTGTAATAAATAAAATATGTATTACATTTGCACTCGCAATAGCAAACCATGTCCCATGGTGTAATGGTAACACAGCGGTTTTTGGTACCGTCGTTCAAGGTTCGAGTCCTTGTGGGACAACAACAAAAAAGCCCCGATATATTCGGGGCTTTTTTATGCTTATATTTTTCCGTTAAATTTTAAACGTAATAACTGCTCTTTTTGCGTGATTAACTAAATCTTCACTAATACTTCCATTGAAGAAATGCGAAATTCCTTTTCTTCCATGTGTACTCATTCCAATTAAATCAGCTTTAATGCTTTTGGCAAAATGTAAAATCCCTTTTTCTACGTTTACATCATTGTAAATATGAGTCGAATAGTTGTTGATTTTGAAGTCTGAAGTAAAATTATCCATTATTTCTTGTGCAACATGTGTTGACTTGAAACTGTTAGGAGTGTTTATCATCACTAAATGCAGATGAGAGTTGAAATTATTAGCAAATTCAACAACCTTTTTAAAAGGTGTCTTGATCTCGTCTGAGAAGTCAGATGCAAAAACAAAATTATTAGCATTAAAATTATCGTCTTCTTTCTTTATTACTAAAACAGGAACATCTGAATTTCTAACTACTTTTTCCGTATTAGAACCTATAAACATTTCTTGAAAACCACTTGCTCCGTGAGAACCCATAACTATTAAATCTACATTGTGTGTTTTTCCGCTTTTAAGAATTCCATCAAAAGCCATTTCAAATTGAATAACTTTAGAAACATTTATGCCATTTAAATAATCAGCGTTCATAATTCCGTCTAATTTGTTTAATGCTGCATTTTTAAACAACATTAGTTCAGGAATATCATGTGAATTTGAAACAGCGTCATTACCAGAAGTTGGTAATTCTAGCATGTGAATTAATATTATTTCTCCGTTATTTTTTTTAGCAATTTGTGCTGCAACTTTCAATGCGTATTCTGCGCTTTTAGAAAAATCTGTAGGTACTAAAATTTTTTTCATTGTGTATGTGTTATATGTAATTTTTTATTTACATAAAGGTATGAAAATTAATTATATAAATCAAAGGTTTTATTTATTTAAAAAATTATGTATATTTGCACCGTTATTTGTATGACAATTTAGATAATGAGGGAAGCAATGCTTCCCTCTTTTTATAAAATTATGAGTTTTAAAGAAACAGTAAAAGTCCTTTTAGATGAGGCTCTATCACAGAAGCCATCAATGTTTTTAATTGATTTAGTTGTTACCGAAGACAATAAAATTTCGATAACTTTAGATGATGATAATGGTGTAAATCTTCAAGATTGTATTGTTATAAGTCGTGCAATTGAGCACGAATTAGATAAAGATGAGCTTGAATATTCAATAGATGTTGCTTCGGCAGGAGTTTCTACTCCTTTAAATCTTATAAGGCAATACAAAAAAAATGTAAGTAGAAACTTAAGAGTAACTACGAATGAATTGGAAAAAATTGAAGCCAAACTTGTAGCTGCAGATGATGAAAAAATCACTTTAGAATGGCAATCAAGAGAGCCAAAGAAAATTGGCAAAGGAAAAGAAACTGTTAACAATAAAAAAGAAATTGCTTACACTGAAATAAAAGAAGCAATTGTATTAATATCATTTTAATTATTTAGAATCAACATGGAGAATATTGCATTAATCGATTCGTTTTCAGAATTTAAAGACGACAAACTCATTGATAGAGTAACGTTAATGGCTATTTTAGAAGATGTTTTTAGAAACGCATTAAAGAAAAAATACGGATCAGACGACAACTTTGATATAATCATAAATCCTGATAAGGGTGATATGGAGATATGGAGAAATAGAGTTGTTGTTGCTGATGGAGAAGTAGAAGATGAAAATTCTGAAATATCATTATCTGAAGCAAGAAGAATTGAGCCAGATTTTGAAGTAGGTGAAGATGTGTCTGAAGAAGTAAAGTTAATTCAATTAGGAAGAAGAGCTATCTTAGCTTTACGTCAAAACCTAATTTCAAAAATACACGAACACGACAATACGAATCTTTACAAACAATTTAAAGATTTAATTGGAGATATTTACACGGCTGAAGTGCATCACGTACGTCCAAAAGTTGTAATATTGATGGATGATGAAGGAAATGAAATTGTGCTTCCAAAAGAAAAACAAATTCCAAGTGATTATTTCAAAAAAGGTGATAACGTAAGAGGTATTATTGAAAGCGTTGAATTAAAAGGAAACAAACCTCAAATTATTATGTCTAGAACAGCACCGTTGTTTTTAGAAAAATTATTTGAACAAGAAATTCCTGAAGTTTTTGACGGATTAATTTCTGTTAAAAATGTAGTACGTATTCCTGGAGAGAAAGCAAAAGTTGCCGTTGACTCTTATGATGATAGAATTGACCCAGTTGGAGCTTGTGTTGGAATGAAAGGTTCTAGAATTCATGGAATCGTTAGAGAATTAGGTAATGAAAATATTGATGTAATTAATTACACAACAAATACGCAGTTATATATTACAAGAGCATTAAGCCCTGCAAAAGTTTCTTCTATTAAAATTAATGAAGAAAAGAAAACGGCAGAAGTGTTCTTAAAAGTTGAAGAAGTTTCAAAAGCAATTGGTCGTGGAGGACACAACATTAGATTAGCTGGACAACTTACAGGTTATGAATTAGATGTTATTAGAGAAGGTTTAACAGAAGAAGAAGATGATGTTGAATTAAGAGAATTCTCTGATGAAATTGAAGAATGGGTTATTCTAGAATTTGAAAAAATAGGATTAGATACCGCTAAAAGTATTCTTGATCAAGATGTTGCAGATTTAGTTCGTAGAACAGACCTTGAAGAAGAAACAGTTTTAGAAGTTGTTAGAGTCTTAAAAGAAGAATTTGACAGATAGTTATAATAACTATTGAGCCTAATAAATAAGATTAAACAAGATTATATTTACAAGAATATAGTTCAGAAGAAATACTAAATTAATTTATGTCTGAAGAAAGAGCAATACGAATAAACAAAGTTTTAAGAGAATTAAATATTTCCTTAGAGAGAGCTGTGGACTACTTAAAAGAAAAAGATCATTCAATTGATTCAAGTCCTAACGCAAAAATTTCTCAAGCGGAATATGATATTTTATGTGGTCAATTTTCTGCTGACAAAGGAAAAAAAGTTGCCTCTCTTGAAGTTGGTGAAGAAAAGCGTAAAGAAAAAGAAGCACTTAAAAGAGAACTCGAAAAAGAACTTGAAGTAAAAAGATTGCAAGAAGAAAAGCAAAAGCTTGAAGTAATTAAAGCAAAAGCTGAACTTTCAGGTCCAAAAACTGTTGGTAAAATTGATTTGGATTCAAAAAAATCAGACAAGCCTCAAGAAAAAACAGTAGAGCGAAAAGTCGAAACTCCAAAAGTTGGCGCAGCAAAAGTTGAAACCCCAAAAGTTGAAACTCCAAAAGCTGAAGATGCTAAAGTTGAAACTCCTAAGGTTGAAAACAAAACAGTTTCAGAAAAGCCTAAAGTTGAAAAAAAGACTCCTAAAGTCGAAAAATCAACAGAAACTTCTAAAAAAGAAGAAAAAGCTGAAACTTCAGCTGAACCTGAAGAAGAAAAAGTTGAAACTCAATATACTAAATTAGCAGGTGCTACCTTTACAGGAAAAACAATTGATTTATCTCAATTTAATAAACCTAAAAAGAAAGATCCTAAAAAAGAAGTTAAAAAAGCAGGTGATGTAAAAGCAGCAGGTACTCCTGGAGCTAATAGCAATGCCAATAAAAATAAACGTCGTAGAATTGCTAAACCAGGTACTCCTTCGGTTCCAGGTGTTAATAATACAGGTGGAAAGAAAGAATTTGTTAGAGGTGGATTTAATAAAGGTGGTAAAAAACCGGTTATTCAAAAAACAGAGCCTACTGAGGAGGATGTTAAAAATCAAATTAAAGAAACGCTTGAAAGACTACAAGGTAGAGGTAAAGGTGGAAAATCTAAAGCGGCCAAATATAGAAGAGATAAAAGAGATTCTCACCGTCAGCGTTCTGATGATGAACAACAAGCTTTAGAAGAAGGAAGTAAAACAATTAAAGTAACAGAATTTGTTACTGTAGGTGAAGTTGCAACAATGATGGATGTACCTGTAACTAAGGTAATCGGTACTTGTATGACGCTTGGAATAATGGTTACTCAAAACCAACGTTTAGATGCTGAAACTTTAACTATTGTTGCAGATGAATTTGGTTACGAAGTAGAATTTATAACTTCAGAAATTGAAGAAAATTTAGAAGTTGTTGAAGATAAACCTGAAGATTTAAAATCACGTTCTCCAATTGTTACAGTAATGGGACACGTTGATCATGGTAAAACATCTTTACTGGATTATATTCGTTCAGCTAATGTAATCGCTGGTGAATCAGGAGGAATTACACAACATATTGGAGCATATGGCGTAACGTTAGAAGGTGGTCAAAAAATCGCATTCTTAGATACACCAGGTCACGAAGCTTTTACAGCAATGCGTGCCCGTGGTGCTCAAATAACAGATATTGCAATTATTGTAATCGCTGCAGATGATGATATAATGCCTCAAACAAAAGAAGCAATTAGTCACGCTCAAGCTGCTGGAGTTCCAATGATCTTTGCTATCAATAAGGTAGATAAAGAAACTGCAAATCCAGAAAAAATAAAAGAAAAGTTAGCAGCTATGAATTTATTAGTAGAAGATTGGGGTGGTAAATACCAATCTCAAGATATCTCTGCTAAAAAAGGAACAGGTATAAAAGAACTTTTAGAAAAAGTTTTATTAGAAGCTGAAATATTAGAATTAACAGCAAACCCAGATAAAGCCGCTATTGGAACTGTTGTGGAAGCACAATTAGATAAAGGTAGAGGATATGTTTCAACTATTTTAGTTCAAGCAGGTACACTTCGAGTTGGAGATTATATGTTGGCTGGAAAAAATCATGGTAAGATTAAAGCTATGCATGATGAAAGAGGAAATATTATTACTGAAGCTGGACCATCAACTCCTGTATCTATTTTAGGTTTAGACGGTGCTCCAACTGCTGGTGATAAATTCAATGTATATGAAGACGAAAGAGAAGCAAAACAAATTGCTGCAAAACGTACTCAATTACAAAGAGAACAATCTGTTCGTACTCAAAAACACATTACTCTTGCCGAGATTGGTCGACGTATCGCTTTAGGACAGTTTAAAGAATTAAATATTATCCTTAAAGGAGATGTGGATGGTTCTGTTGAAGCATTAGCAGACTCATTCTCAAAATTATCTACAGAAGAAATTCAAGTAAATATTATACATAAAGGAGTTGGAGCAATTACTGAATCTGACGTATTGTTAGCTTCTGCATCTGACGCAATTATAATAGGATTTAACGTTCGTCCACAAGGAAACGCTAAACAATTAGCCGAAAAAGAAGAAATTGATATCCGTAACTACTCAATCATTTACGATGCTATTGATGACTTACGTGATGCAATGGAAGGAATGCTTTCTCCAGAATTAAAAGAAGAGATTACAGGTACTGCAGAAATTAGAGAAATCTTTAAAGTTTCTAAAATTGGATCAATTGCTGGTTGTATGGTTACTGATGGAAAAATATTTAGAAATTCTAAAATTCGTATAATTAGAGATGGTGTTGTAGTATATACTGGTGAACTATCAACTTTAAAACGTTTCAAAGATGACGTTAAAGATGTGTCAAAAGGATATGATTGTGGTATGCAAATTAAAAACTATAACGATATTGAAGAATTAGATATTATCGAAGCCTTCCAAGAAGTAGAGGTGAAGAAAAAACTGAAATAAGATTATTTATTCTGAATAAATTTCATAAGCATATAAATAGAAAATCCCAAGTTTATAGCTTGGGATTTTTTTGTATTTTTAATTGATATTATTAGTCAATCAATATTCTTTATTAAGATGTACAGTAAGTCGTAATTTTATTTTCGTTCAGCAAAAAATTAATCCAAATTAAATCAAATATTTTTGTCAATTTTAAACATGTTGAATAACTTAAAAAAAAACATTACTCTTACACTAATCAACATTATGTTGCAATGTTTTGACAAAAGTAAATTTAATTAGTAAACAATATCTAATTGATTTTTAATGGATCTAGAATTCATACTTCAAACCACCATAAATATTTCTGCCAGGAGCATTTATTCCAGAAGCAAAAACTCTATATTGGGTGTCTAAAATGTTTTCAATACCAACAAACAAAGTTGCTTTTGGCAATACATTGAAAGCTGTTTTTAAATTGTATGTTTCCCAAGCAGGCATTCCACCATTTGGAGCATATTGTTCATTGTCTTCTCCATTTAATAAATAATCACTGATTGGTTTTTTTCCGTTATATAATATGTAAGCTTCAATGGTTCCCCAATTTTTAGAATAATTTAATCCAACTTTGCCATAATAAGGAGGAATGTGATCAAGAGGAGTGTTTTCCTCTTCACTAGTAATTCTTCCTAAAGTATAATTAAAATTAGCTACGTATTGCAAACTAGAAACGATATAACCTTTTATGTTGGTCGAAAAACCTGTTACAAAAGCTCTACCTTTATTTTGATTCGCTAAAACTTGACTTTGACTTCCATTATACGTTATGGTTGACTGACCATTATATAGATAATTATCTGTAATAATTGCATCAATAAAACGAGTAAAGTAATATGTATTTTCTATTTGAAAATGTTTGTTGTTGGTTTTAACAACAAATCCTAAATCAGTTGTAATTGTTTTTTCGGGTTTCAAATCTGCATTCGGTACAATCACAAATCCACCACCAGATTCAAAAATTTTAGCTAAATCATCAATGTTTGGTACTCTAAATCCTGTGCTAACATTTGTTTTTAAATCAATATTTTTAGAAGGTTTATGTACTAAACCTGCAGTTCCGCTATATGTAAAGTTTTTTTGATTTATATCGTTAAATGGAAGTGAAAAAAATGTATCATCAGAAATTGTACTATTTAAAATTGTGTAGCCAGCTCTAGCACCAATATTAAAATTTGTCTTTTTTGAAAAAACGGTGTTGTAAGAAACATAAAGATCATTTCTCAACATATTATTTTTTCCATTTGGATAACGTGTGTCAATTAGTTTAATTTCTCCAGTATTTATATTGTTTGAAAATGCTGAAGAATTTAAATCTTCTAAATAACTTTCAACACCATAAAACAAATCACTTTTAGAAAATTCTTTATGTAAATCAATACTAATAGAGTACATGTTTACATTTTCAGTTCTATTTTGTAAATTATAATTACCAAACCTCCTGTTATGACGACTTTCTTCAACATTTTGATAAGCTAAATCTACTTTTAAGTCACTATTCAAAATAGCTTTTTCTTTAGATAAACTATAAACGGCCAATAATCTTTTTTGAGGGCCGTAGTACCATTCAGCATTCTTTAATCCAGTTGATGAAGCATCGGTTAATCTATCATATCTCGGAATGTCTGTGCTGTTTGAAAATTGAAAGTTTAGACCATGCTCAATTCCTTGTGAAGTTTTGTAAGCAACTTTCTGCATAAAATTATATTGCTTAAAACTTGATTGCTTTTGTAAATAGGGGTTTGAGTTTTTAACTAAAATATCAACTCCATTATTAGTTTCAACATAAAAAGGTCTTTCTCCAAAGAAATTACCATTATGATTTTTTCTTTTACCCATTTTTAAATCTCCAAAATCATTATAGGAAAATGAAGTTAATGAAGCCCAATTTTCTTTGGCATAATTAAAATAAAAATGACCCGATTTTTCTTCATTTACAGAAGAATAGCGTGTTGAAAAATTGCCGCTTATTTTTTCAATTTGATTAGATGAAAATTTGGCTTTTTTTGTAGTCATATTAACAGTGCCTCCAAGAGCATCACTTCCAAAAAGTGTAGATGTTGGTCCGTAGAAAATAGTAACACTTTCAAGTAGATTTTCATCAACAGATATTACATTTTGTAAATGACCAGACCTATATATAAGGTTGTTCATGCGAACTCCATCTACTAATAATAAAACTCTACTAGCTTCAAAGCCTCTAATAGTTGGACTTCCTCCTCCTTGTTGTGATTTCTGAACAACTAAAGTACCTGAATTCGATAGTAAATCGGCTGTATTTTGAAAATTTTGAAACTCAATTTGTTTTAAATTGATAGTCTCTACTTGAATAGGTAAAGTTTCTTTTTTATTTGGAAGCCTTACTGTGGAAAGGACTACTTCTTCAAGTTGGTTTACAATAATTGTGTCTTTCGTGTTTTGTGAAAATGAATATGTACCAATTAATAATGTACATAAAAGAAAAGCTTTTCTCATATTCTATTTGTTTGGTTTTATTAATAAAGCCAAAGGATATTTCTTTTTAATTTCAAGTAATGAGTTTTCTGCTTCAATTCTAGTTTTAAAACTGCCTACCCAAACTTTAAAAGTTGGATTATTATAGATCATTGTACCGTCAATTTCCTTGAAATTGCTTTTAAATTCTGTTAAATTTTTAATAGCTTCGTCTTTTTTACCATTAAAAATCTGAATTTTATATAAATCATTTATCGTGATTCCGGTATTAATTTTTCTTTTTTCTTTTAATAAAGCTTCAATTTTTGGATCTTGTTCTATTGATTGAGAAAAAGATTTGTTAGATATAAAGCTGAATATCAGTGCTAAAAAAAGTAATTTGTAAGTTGTTAATTTCTTCATGATGATTGTTGTTTAATGCAAATTTACACTTAAAATGGATTTGTTAAAACTAATGTTTTATTTAGAACAAGTATAAATTACATTTTAAGGTAAAATTAAGGTTTTGATAATAATTCAATTATTGTATTTTTGTCGGAGTTTTAAAAAAGATGTGAGATTTATTAAACACATTTATATCTAAAACTATACCAAAATATAGTCGATAATCATTTTAAATATGAAAAAGGTGGGTAACCATAGATCGTTTTCTAGGATTTTTTTCAGTTTAGCTTTTTCGCTAACTCTTTCATTTGTTTCTTATTCACAAGACGCAGTTTCTGCTGATGCACCCGTTGCAGATGTGGTTGCTTCAGGTGGTGATGTTGCAAAAGGGAAGGAACTGTTTAATGCAAATTGTGCAGCTTGTCATAAATTAGACGCAAAATCTACGGGTCCAGCATTGCGTGATGTTGCTGATAAATATGACAAAGAATGGTTGTATAAATGGATTCATAATAGTGCTGACTTAATTAAGTCTGGAGATGCAATTGCGGTAAAGGTGTTTGAAGAAAACAACAAAATACCAATGACAGCATTTCCTCAATTGTCAACTACTGATATTGATGACATTTTAGCTTATACTTCAGAGCCTTTGCCTGTTGCTGTGGTTGCAGTGCCAGGTGCTCAAGTTGAAGGTGAGGGTTCAGGGATTTCAAACAACATTATATTAGGAGCTTTAGCTTTGGTGTTAATGATGTTAGTTGTTATGCTGTTTTTAGTTAGCAATGTTCTAAATAAAATAGCAAAAGCAAATGGAATTGAAGTTGCTGAAAAAGAAAAATCTCTTCCAATATGGAAAGCATTAGCTAAAAATCAATTCTTAATGGTTGTTTCTGCAATCTTTTTCTTATTGATTAGTGCTTATTTTGCATATGGATATTTTATGCAAATTGGAGTTGATCAAGGATATGAACCAATTCAGCCTATTCATTATTCGCATAAAATTCATGCTGGTGATAATGGTATTGACTGTAAATACTGTCACTCTGCGGCAAGAGTTAGTAAGCATTCTAATATTCCTTCGTTAAATGTTTGTATGAATTGTCATAAAAATATTAGTGAAGTTGCTGAAACAACTGCGACAGAAGAGTATTCAAAAGCTTTCTATGATGAACAGATTGATAAATTATATACTGCTGTAGGTTGGGATAAGTCAACTCAAAGTTATACGGGAAAAACAAGTCCGGTTAAATGGGTGCGTATTCATAATTTACCTGATTTTGTATATTTTAATCACTCTCAACACGTTTCTGTTGCGGGTGTCGAATGTCAAACTTGTCACGGACCTGTTGAAGAAATGGAAATTATGGGTCAATTTGCTCCTTTAACTATGGGATGGTGTATTAACTGTCACAGGGAAACAAATGTTAAAGTAGAAGACAACGAATACTACACAAAAATACACGAAGAACTTTCTAAAAAATACGGTGTTAAGCAATTAACAGCTGCTCAAATGGGTGGTTTAGAATGTGGAAAGTGTCACTATTAATAATAATTTAAGAAGCTAATATTTATATACAATGGCATCAAACAAAAAATACTGGAAAAGTGTTGAAGAGCTAGACGAAAATAGCTCTATTGTTGAGACGCTAAGAAGCAACGAGTTTGTGGAGCAAATACCAGTTGATGAGTTTTTAGGGGATAAAGATAATTTATCTTCTTCGTCAACATCTCGTCGTGACTTTTTAAAATACGTTGGATTTAGTACTGCCGCTGCATCATTAGCTGCGTGTGAAGGTCCAGTTGTAAAGTCAATTCCTTATGTACTTCAACCAGAACAAATAATTCCAGGTGTTGCTGATTATTATGCGACAACAATTGCTGATGGTTTCGATTTCGCTAATATTTTAATTAAAACTCGCGAAGGTCGCCCTATTAAAGTAGAGAATAACAATTTAGAAGGTGCAAGATCTGGAGCAAATGCAAGAGTACATGCTTCTGTTCTTTCTTTATACGATAGTCTTCGTTTGAAGAAATCAAAAATTGATCAAAAAGATGCTGATTGGAATGCAGTAAATGCAAAAATCAAATCTAGTCTTGAAGATGCTAAAGCAAAAGGAGAAAATGTTGTTGTTTTAACAAACACTACAGCGAGTCCTTCTACTGATTCTTTATTAGCGAATTTAATAACAAAATATCCAAATGTTAAGCATGTAGTTTATGACGCAGTTTCTGAGTCTAATGCACTTGATGCTTTTCAAGCGGTTTATGGTGTTAGAGGTTTAGCTAATTATGATTTTTCAAAAGCTGATGTTATTGTATCTGTTGGTGCAGATTTCTTAGGAGATTGGCAAGGTGGAGGTTTTGACTCAAGCTATGCTAAAGGAAGAATTCCTAAAAGCGGGAAAATGTCTAAGCATATCCAAATAGAGGCAAATATGTCTTTAGCAGGTGCGAAAGCTGATAAAAGAATTCCATTGACTATAGCTAATCAAAAACAGGCTTTAGTAAAATTATATAATGCAATTTCAGGTGCTTCTGTTGGAACATCAAAAATTGACAAATATGAAGCTGAAGTTTTAAAAGCGGCTCAACAACTAAAAGCAGCGGGAACAAAAGGTGTTCTTGTTTGTGGATTAGATGATGTTGATGCTCAATTAATAACATTAGCAATTAATAATCAATTAAATTCAGAAGCTTTCAATACTTCAAATGCTATTCTTACAAGAAAAGGAAATGCAAAAGAGGTTAATCAATTAGTTTCTGATTTAAAAGCTGGAAAAGTTCACACTTTATTAATGAGTGGAGTTAATCCAGTATACACTTTATCAAATTCAAAAGAGTTTGTTGAAGGATTAAAGAAAACAAAATTATCTGTTGCATTTTCTATGAAAGAAGATGAAACAGCAAAAGTTGCTTCAATTGCAGCTGCAGCTCCACATTATTTAGAATCTTGGGGAGATGTCGCTTTAACTAGAGGGAACTATAGTATTCAACAACCAACTATTAATCCGTTGTTTGATACAAAACAATTTCAAGAAGTATTATTGTCATTAACTGACAACACAACTTCTTACCATGATTATTTAAAGAGCAATGCATCTTTAAATGGAACAACATGGAATAAAGCTGTACATGATGGATTTGTTGCAAGTGAAGCTAGTGCTTTAGTAGCAACTTCTGCAGATTATGCTGCTTCAGCATCAAAATTAGCTAGTGCAAAATCAACTGGTTTAGATTTAGTTTTATATACTAAAATAGGTTTAGGTGATGGTCAACAAGCTAACAACCCTTGGTTACAAGAATTTCCAGATCCAATCACAAGAGTGTCATGGGATAATTATGTAACTGTTTCTAAGCAAGATGCAGAAAAATTAGGATTAGAACAAAGAAATGTTGCAAATGGAGGTTTAGACGGAAGTTATGCTACATTAAAAGTTGGAAATAATACACTTAAAAATGTTCCAGTAATTATTCAACCAGGTCAAGCTGTTGGTACTGTTGGTTTAGCATTTGGTTACGGAAAGAAAGAATCTTTGAAAGAAGAAATGCAAGTAGGTGTAAATGCTTACGAATTATATGCAAATCTAAATTCAAATCAATCTGTTTCGATTTCAAAAGAAGAAGGATGGCATGAATTTGCTTGTGTTCAGTTGCAAAAAACATTAATGGGTAGAGGTGATATCATCAAGGAAACTACATTAAGTACTTTTGTTAAAGAAAATTCTGAAGTTTGGAACCCAACTCCGATGGTTTCTTTAGATCACAAAGAAGTTCCTGCTACATCAGTAGATTTATGGGAATCATTTGACAGATCAACAGGACATCATTTTAATTTATCAATCGACTTAAATGCATGTACAGGTTGTGGAGCATGTGTTATCGCATGTCATGCTGAAAACAATGTGCCAGTTGTTGGTAAATCTGAAGTAAGAAGAAGTAGAGATATGCACTGGTTGCGTATTGATAGATATTATTCTCACGAAGAAACATTCGCTGGTGATGTTGAATTAAAAAATAATGCACACGGATTAACTAGTGTAATTGGTACGTTAAAAGATATGGAAGATCCTTCGGAGAATCCTCAAATCGCTTTTCAACCAATTATGTGTCAACACTGTAATCACGCACCATGTGAGACAGTTTGTCCAGTTGCTGCAACATCTCACGGCCGTCAAGGTCAGAATCAAATGGCTTATAACAGATGTGTTGGAACTCGTTATTGTGCAAACAACTGTCCTTATAAAGTAAGACGTTTCAACTGGTTCTTATATAACAAAAACAGTGAATTTGACTATCACATGAATGATGATTTAGGACGTATGGTTCTTAATCCAGATGTGAATGTTCGTTCTCGTGGAGTTATGGAAAAATGTTCTATGTGTATTCAAATGACACAAAAAACTATTCTTGATGCAAAACGTGATGGAAGACAAATCAAAGACGGAGAATTCCAAACAGCTTGTTCTTCCGCTTGTTCAAGTGGAGCGATGGTTTTTGGAGACGTTAACGATAAAGAATCTCAAATAGCTGAATTAGCAGAAGATAAAAGAATGTATCACTTACTAGAACATATTGGGACAAAACCAAATGTGTTTTATCATGTGAAGGTTACAAACGATAAATAAAATTTTTAATTAACAAGAAACAATATAAAGGATATGTCGTCTCATTACGAAGCACCCATTAGAAGACCTTTAGTAGTAGGAAATAAATCTTACCACGATGTTACAGTAGATGTTGCTAGACCTGTTGAAGGTAGAGCTAACAAACTTTGGTGGACAGTTTTTACAATCGCACTTGCTGCATTCCTTTGGGGATTAGGTTGTATGACTTACACTATAACTACAGGTATAGGTACTTGGGGATTAAACAAAACAATTGGTTGGGCATGGGATATCACTAACTTCGTTTGGTGGGTTGGTATCGGTCACGCAGGAACCTTAATTTCAGCAGTACTATTATTATTCCGTCAAAAATGGAGAATGGCAATTAACCGTTCTGCAGAAGCAATGACGATTTTCTCTGTAATGCAAGCAGGTTTATTCCCAATCATTCACATGGGTCGTCCATGGTTAGGTTACTGGGTTTTACCTATTCCTAATCAATTTGGTTCTTTATGGGTAAACTTTAACTCACCTTTACTTTGGGATGTATTTGCAATTTCAACGTATCTTTCAGTATCATTAGTTTTCTGGTGGACTGGTTTATTACCCGATTTTGCAATGCTTAGAGATAGAGCAATTACTCCTTTTACTAAAAAAATCTATTCTATAGTATCTTTTGGATGGAGTGGAAGAGCAAAAGACTGGCAACGTTTTGAAGAAGTTTCATTAGTATTAGCTGGTTTAGCTACTCCTCTTGTACTTTCGGTTCACACGATTGTATCTTTTGACTTCGCAACATCTATAGTTCCTGGTTGGCATACAACAATTTTACCACCATATTTCGTGGCAGGTGCAATTTTCTCAGGGTTTGCAATGGTAAATACTTTGCTTATTATCATGAGAAAAGTTTCTAACCTAGAAGAATATATCACTGTTCAACATATTGAATTAATGAATATTGTAATTATGATTACGGGTTCTATTGTTGGAACAGCATATATTACAGAATTATTCATCGCTTGGTATTCTGGTGTTGAATATGAACAATACGCATTCTTAAACAGAGCAACTGGTCCTTACTGGTGGTCATATTGGTTAATGATGTCTTGTAATGTATTCTCTCCACAATTTATGTGGTCTAAAAAACTAAGAACAAGTATTACATTCTCTTTCATAATATCAATTGTTGTAAATATTGGAATGTGGTTTGAGCGTTTCGTAATTATTGTTACATCTTTACATAGAGATTACCTACCTTCGTCTTGGACAATGTTTCAACCAACATTTGTTGATGCAGGTATATTTATAGGAACTATCGGATTCTTCTTTGTTTTATTTTTATTATATTCTAGAAGTTTCCCTGTAATTGCACAAGCCGAAGTTAAAACTATTTTGAAAACTTCAGGAGATAATTTCAAAAGAGCAAGAGCACTAAACGATCATAATTCAGATAATCATTAATAATATCATGAGTAAAGTTATACACGCTATATACAATGATGATGATGTATTATTAGATGCAGTTCACAAGACTAGATCTGCACATCATCAAATAGAAGAGATTTATACACCTTTTCCTGTGCATGGACTAGATAAGGCTATGGGTCTAGCACCAACAAGAATCGCAATTGCATCATTTTTATATGGTTTAGTTGGTTTGTCTGTTGCAACTGCAATGATGAATTTTATAATGATTTCTGACTGGCCTCAAGATATTGGAGGAAAACCAAGTTTTAGTTATTTAGAAAACATGCCAGCATTCGTGCCAATTATGTTCGAATTAACAGTATTTTTTGCAGCTCACTTAATGGTTATTACTTTCTACATGAGAAGTAAATTATGGCCTTTTAAACAAGCTGAGAACCCTGATGTAAGAACAACAGATGATCATTTTTTAATGGAAGTTGGAATTCACGGAAATGAAGATGAATTAGTTTCTTTCTTCAAAACTACTGGAGCAGTTGAAGTTAAAGTAATAGAAAAGCATTAATACAAGATATGAAAAGCTTATATAAAATAGTAGCATTAGTAGGTTTGTCAATTATGGTAACATCTTGCCATGATACATCAAAACCAAACTATCAATTTTTTCCAAACATGTATGAATCTGTAGGATATGAAACCTATTCTGAAAGTGATGCATTTAAAAATGGAAAAGAAGGACAATTAGTGCCAGAAGGTGCTATAAAAAGAGGTTTTGTTCCCTACGAAATCCCTAATACACCAGAAGGTTATGCTTTGTCAAAATCAATGACTTCACCTTTAGATTCTATATCTTCAAATCCTGAAAAAGGAAAAGAATTATATACTATTTATTGTGCAATTTGTCACGGTGATTCAGGAAACGGTAAAGGAAAACTAGTAGAAAGAGAAAAATTTCTTGGAGTTCCTAGTTATAAAGATAGAGAAGTTACATCAGGAAGTATTTTTCACGTAGTAACTTACGGATTAAACTCAATGGGTTCGCATGCAAATCAACTTTCGCAAGAAGAAAGATGGCAAGTAGCCGATTATGTTTTAAAATTGAGATCAGAATTATAATTGTAAAACACTTTTTTGAAAATAAAAGATATGTACACTTTTTCAAGTAAATTAAAAACTTTTTCATTTATTCTTATAGCTTTAGGGATATTAGGAATTGCGTATGGTTATATTTCTACACCAAGTTCTGTTGAAGAAGTAGAAAAGATGTTGACCGAAAGCCATCATGGTGGTCACGGTGAAGCTTCAAAAGATGCTCATGCAACACATGATACACAAGATACACATGCGACTCATGATGTAAAAGATGCTCATGCAGATGCTGAACACAAAGAACATGTTGAACATGTTTTTCATCAATTACAAAATAAACCATGGTCTGCATTTTATGTAGCTTGTATTTTCTTTTTTCTTTTAACAATGGGAGTTTTAGCATTTTATGCTATACAAATTGCTTCTCAAGCAGGTTGGTCTCCAGTATTGTTTAGAGTTATGGAAGGGATTACGGCTTATTTATTACCAGGTTCAATTATATTTTTCGTTTTATTATTGCTTTCAGGATTTCATGTAAATCATCTTTTTGTATGGATGGATCCAGAGGTTGTAAAAAATGATGCTTTAATTCAAGGTAAGACAGGTTTCCTAAACGTTCCTTTCTTTTTGATTAGAGCCGTTATTTTTATTGGTGTTTGGAATTTATATAGATTTTTTGCTAGAAAATTAACTTTAGCTCAAGATGAATCTAATGATGATTCAAATTATAAAAAATTATTCAAAGCTTCTGCTGCATTTTTAGTATTCTTTATAGTATCAGAATCTATTATGTCTTGGGATTGGATTATGTCTGTTGACCCTCACTGGTACAGTACCTTATTTGGATGGTATGTTTTTGCAAGTTTCTTCGTAAGCGGAATTACAGTAATAACGATGATTACTTTATACCTTAAATCAAAAGGCCTTTTAGAAGAAGTAAACAAAAGTCACATTCAAGATTTAGCTAAATTTATGTTTGCTTTTAGTATTTTTTGGACATATTTATGGTTCTCACAATTTATGTTAATTTGGTATGCAAATATTCCAGAAGAAGTAACATACTATGTTACTAGAATTGAACAATATAATTTACCATTCTTTGGTATGTTAGCCTTAAACTTCATTTTCCCAATATTAATTCTTATGAATGCTGATTTTAAGCGTTTAACATGGATTGTTATAGGAGCAGGTGCAGTAATATTATTTGGTCACTATTTAGATTTCTTTATTATGATTATGCCAGCTACTGTTGGTGATCAATGGTACATTGGAGCATCAGAAATAGGATCAATACTTTTCTTCTCAGGTTTATTTATATTAGTAGTATTTACAGCTTTAACAAAAGCACCGCTTATTACTAAAAGATATCCTTTCATGGAAGAAAGTAAACATTTTCATTATTAATATTTAAAAGAGATAAACAAATGACGAGTTTATTGGTAATTTTTGTTTTAGTTTTAATTGGAATTGCTGTTTGGCAGTTAACTAAAATATTTGATTTAACTCAAGTTGGCGAAACTATAGATGATTCTGGAGTAGCAAACGATAGAGATAATAGTGTGAATGGTTATTTAATGTTTGGATTTTTAGGATTCATATATTTATTTACAATTTACTCATTATATGCTTGGGGAGAATTTGTATTAGGAACTCCAGCATCTGAACATGGAGTAGAAGTTGACAACTTGATGGATATTTCAATGTGGTTAATTTTCTTTGTTCAAACGATAACGCAGTTTTTATTGCATTATTACTCATTCAAATACAGAGGTAAAGAAGGTCAAAAAGCACTATATTTTGCTGATAATAATAAATTAGAAGCTGTTTGGACTATTATTCCAGTTATTGTTTTAGCTGTTTTAATTTTATATGGATTATATACTTGGAATCAAATCATGTATTATGATGAAGACGAAGATGTAATGTATGTTGAGTTATATGCAAAACAATTCGGTTGGGAGGCTCGCTATGCTGGTGATGATAATACTTTAGGTAAAGCTAACGTAAGATATATTGAAGGAATTAACACTGTGGGTGTAGATTTAGAAGATGCTAATGCTCAAGATGATAAAGTTGTAACTGAATTACACTTACCAAAAGGAAAAAAAGTAGTTTTTAAAATTCGATCCCAAGACGTTCTTCACTCTGCTTATATGCCACACTTTAGAGCACAAATGAATTGTGTTCCAGGAATGGTTACTGAGTTTGCTTTTATTCCTACAGTTACTACTGCAGAAATGAGACAAGATGAAGCTATCATAGCTAAAGTTGATAAGATTAACAAAATCAGAGCTAAAAAAAGTACTGAATTAGTTGCAAAAGGTCAAGCAGCTTTGGATCCTTATACTTTTGATTACTTGTTATTATGTAACAAAATTTGTGGTAGATCTCATTACAACATGCAAATGAAAATTGTTGTAGATACACCAAACGATTATAAAAAATGGTTAGCTGAAAAACCAACACTATCTTCTCAATGGAAAGAGGCAAATGCACCAAAAGTTGAAGAAGTTAAAGAAAAAACAATAGAAACGATTGTAGATTCTACAAAAGTTGTAGCTCAAGTTATAAAATAATATAGAAGATTTCAAAAAATATAATTATGTCACACGAACACGGTCATCATAAAGAAACTTTTATTACTAAATATATATTTAGTATAGATCACAAGATGATTGCTAAGCAATATCTAATTACAGGTTTATTAATGGGAATTGTAGGGGTAGCTCTATCACTATTTTTTCGTATGCAAATAGCTTGGCCAGAAGAATCTTTTGAAATTTTTAAAATATTTTTAGGTGAAGACTTCGCTCCAGGTGGGGTAATGAGAAATGATATATACCTTGCCTTAGTTACTATACATGGAACTATAATGGTATTCTTTGTATTAACTGCTGGTTTAAGTGGAACATTTAGTAATTTACTAATTCCATTACAATGTGGAGCAAGAGATATGGCATCAGGATTTATGAACATGCTTTCATATTGGATGTTTTTTGTTTCTTGTATTATTATGCTTGCTTCTTTGTTTATTGAAACAGGGCCAGCTTCTGCAGGTTGGACAATTTATCCACCTTTAAGTGCATTACCACAAGCAATTCCAGGTTCTGGTTTAGGTATGACTTTATGGTTAGTTTCAATGGCTATTTTTATTGCATCTTCATTAATGGGGTCTTTAAATTATATCGTTACTGTAATTAATTTAAGAACTAAAGGAATGTCTATGACAAGATTGCCACTTACAATTTGGGCTTTCTTTCTTACAGCAATTATTGGTGTAGTTTCATTCCCAGTATTGTTTTCAGCTGCTTTATTGTTAATTTTTGATAGAAGTTTTGGAACATCATTCTTCTTATCTGATATCTTTATAAGTGGTGAAGTATTACATTATCAAGGTGGTTCACCTGTATTGTTCGAACACTTATTTTGGTTCCTAGGACATCCAGAAGTTTATATTGTTATTTTACCAGCAATGGGACTTGTATCTGAAATTATAGCAACAAACTCTCGTAAACCAATTTTTGGTTACAGAGCCATGATTACTTCTATTATTGCAATTGCATTTTTATCTACAATTGTTTGGGGTCACCACATGTTTATCTCAGGAATGAATCCATTCTTAGGTTCTGTGTTTACTTTTACAACTTTATTAATTGCAATTCCGTCTGCTGTAAAAGCATTCAACTGGATAACAACATTATGGAAAGGAAACCTACAGTTAAATCCTGCTATGTTATTCTCAATCGGATTTGTTTCTACATTTATAACAGGTGGTTTAACAGGAATTATTCTTGGAGATAGTACATTAGATATTAATGTTCATGATACATATTTCGTTATTGCTCACTTTCACTTAGTAATGGGTATATCTGCTTTATATGGTTTCTTTGCTGGAGTTTATCATTGGTTCCCAAGAATGTTTGGTAGAATGATGGATAAAAATTTAGGATACGTTCACTTTTGGGTAACTGCAGTTTGTGCTTATGGAGTTTTCTTCCCAATGCACTTTATCGGAATGGCAGGTTTACCAAGACGTTATTATACAAATACAGCTTTTCCATTATTTGACGAATTAGCAGACGTTAACGTATTAATTACTGTGTTCGCAATTGTTGGAGCTGCATTTCAAATTCCTTTCTTTTGGAACTTCTTCTATAGTATTTTCAAAGGTAAAAAAGCACCAATGAATCCATGGAGAGCAAATACTTTAGAATGGACAGCACCAGTTGAACACATTCACGGTAACTGGCCAGGAGAAATTCCTGAAGTATATCGTTGGCCATATGATTATAGTAAACCAGGTCATGATGATGACTTTGTTCCACAAACTGTTCCTATGCAACCAGGAGAAGAACAATTACATCATTAAGATTTAAAAAATTTAAATTAAAACCTTTCCAACACGGAAAGGTTTTTTTATGTAACTTTAATTATATTTGCTATATGAACGAGAATCTTGATCCAACAAATTCAAATTATAAACCAGAAGAACTTGACCTTGAAAAAAAGTTGAGACCTCTTTCATTTGATGATTTTACAGGTCAAGAACAAGTTTTAGAAAACTTACAAATCTTTGTTGAAGCTGCAAATCTAAGAGGAGAAGCTTTAGATCATACTTTATTTCATGGACCACCAGGTTTGGGAAAAACAACTTTAGCAAATATTTTAGCAAACGAACTTGGTGTTGGTATTAAAATTACTTCTGGGCCTGTTTTAGATAAACCTGGAGATTTAGCGGGCTTACTTACAAATCTTGAAGAAAGAGATGTTCTTTTTATTGATGAAATCCATCGTTTAAGTCCAATTGTAGAAGAATATCTTTATTCTGCAATGGAAGATTTCAGAATTGATATAATGATTGAATCAGGACCAAATGCGCGTTCTGTTCAATTAAATTTAAATCCGTTTACACTTGTCGGCGCTACAACACGTTCGGGTTTGTTAACAGCTCCAATGAGAGCCCGTTTTGGAATTCAAAGTCGCTTACAATATTATAATACCGAACTTTTGACTACAATTGTTCAACGAAGTTCTTCAATATTAAATATGCCTATAACTATGGAGGCTGCTATCGAAATTGCAGGTAGAAGTAGAGGAACACCTAGAATTGCAAATGCTTTGTTACGAAGAGTAAGAGATTTTGCTCAAATAAAAGGAAATGGAAGTATAGATATTGAAATTGCTCAGTTTGCTCTAAAAGCTCTTCACGTAGATGCTCATGGATTAGACGAAATGGATAATAAAATCCTGACAACAATTATTGAAAAATTTAAAGGTGGACCAGTAGGATTATCAACTTTAGCTACTGCTGTTTCAGAAAGTAGTGAAACTGTTGAAGAAGTGTATGAACCTTTCTTAATTCAAGAGGGATTTATAATGCGAACTCCAAGAGGAAGGGAAGTTACAGACAAAGCTTATAAACATTTAGGTAAAATTCGTAACAATATACAAGGAGGATTGTTTTAAAAATTCAAAAATAATAAAATGAGTTTACCCAATAAAATTCCTGAAGTTTCTTTTTTTAGATTTCTTAATCATGCTAATAACATTTTAAAAAATCCATTGCCTTTTCATGCTGCGAATTTTAATAAATTAGGAGATGTTTTTCGTTTAAATATTGGTTTAGGTAAATCTGTTCTTTTTTGTCGAGATGCAAGTCTTTTGCAACACGCACTTCAAAAAAATCAAAAAAACTATACTAAATCAAAGATTCAAACTAAAGATTTAGCAAAATATGTTGGAAAAGGATTGTTAACTGCTGAAGGTGAACATTGGAAAAAACAACGAAAACTAATTCAACCAGCTTTTCATAAAAGCCAATTAGTTCTTTTGTTAGATACAATTCAACAAACGATATTAACAGAATTAAAAAATATTAAAACAGGAAAGCCAATAGATATATTTCCAGTTTTTAATGATTTAGCCTTTCAAACTGTTGTTAAGTCTATTTTTAACATTGACATATCTAATTCAGATATCAGTTCACTTCAAAATACTACTGAAGCTACTCAAAATATGTTGGTTCAAGAGTTAAGACAACCTTTTTTAGTTTGGTGGTTTAATTTATCTGGAAAAACAAAAAAGCATTTAGACTTAACTCAAAACTCAAGATCAATTCTTAAAAGGTTAGTTGAAGAAAGAAAGCAAAGTAAAGCCAAGCACGACGATTTATTAGAAATGTTGCTAAATGCAAGATATGAAGATGGGTCAAGCATGGATGAGAATCAATTGGTAGATGAAATTTTAATTTTATTTGCTGCTGGCCATGAAACAACTTCAAATGCCTTAACTTTTATTTGCGAATTATTAGCTAGAAACCCAGATTCTCAATTAAAAATTCTTGAAGAAATCCGAAATGTAAAATCTGAATCTAATGAAATTATGTATTGGATAAAAAATGCTAATTACACTAAATTAGTAATTGAAGAATCCATGCGACTTTATCCACCTGCCTATTTTATTGATAGAGTGAATATAGAAGAGGAAAACTTTAATGGATTGACTTTGCCAAAAGGATCTAATTTATTATTTTCAGTGTACGAAATTCATCGTCATCCAGATTTTTGGAATAGTCCCCTAGAATTTATTCCAGAACGTTTTCTAGATGAAAAAATTAAGTTTTCAAATAATTATTTTCCTTTTGGAGCTGGGCCTAGAATGTGTATTGGGAATAATTTTGCTATGTATGAAATGATTCTTTCAATAATTGCATTAGTTGAACAGTTTGAAATAATTGAAAAGAGAGAGCCTATCCAAATAAAACCATTAATTACATTGAAACCTTTTAATGCAATTTTAGAATTTAAAAATAGAATTTAAGGTATTTACAAACAGCTGCGTTAGATTTTTCTTATATTTGATACTTCTATTATTAAAATTAATGAAAAATAAATATTACATATTCATATTTTTGGTGTTAAGTTTTACAATTTTTGGTCAAAACCTTCCGAATGATTGTCAAAATTATATTCAAGCATGTGATAACCAAAGTGTCTCGTACAATGTGTCTGGAGCAGGTGTTCAAGAAATTATCCCACAGTCATGTCAAAGTCAGGAAAATAATTCATTATGGCTTAGAGTTACTATTGAACAAGCTGGAACTTTAGGCTTTACTTTAATTCCTAATAGCAATGATATTAATGAAGATTATGATTTCTGGGTTTTTGGTCCTAATTCTGATTGTGGGAATTTAGGTTCGTCAATACGGTGTTCTACTACAAATCCATTAGCAGCAAATCAGCATAATAATTATACAGGAATGAATGCTAGTTCTACTGATATTTCTGAAGGTCCAGGTGCAGATGGGAATAGCTTTGTAAAGCAATTAGATGTTTTAGCTGGTGAAAGTTACTTTATAGTGATTGATAGGCCTGTTGGAAGTTCGCCATTTACTTTAAATTGGTCTGGTACTGCTACAATTGCGAATCCTTTCTCGACTCAAAGTTTTGATGACTTTAATGATGTTATTTTATGTGATGATGGTGCCGATAATTTAGAACCATATGACTTTTTAGGTTTATCTACTTCGTTTTTAGGAAGCATCATAGGGTATTCAGTTTCTTATTTTGCTTCAAACCAAGATGCTTCTTTAAATTTAAATGAAATAACAGGATTAATTAATGTTTCTCAAGGAACTTATTTTGCCAGAATTGATCATATAAGCTCTTCTTGTTTTATTATAAAACCAATTGAAGTTGTTTTTAATAGCTTGCTGCCGCTTCAAGTTTTAGGTTGTGATGACACACCAGATGGAGTTTTTAGTTTTGATACTACAAATGTGGAGTCAGATTTATTAAATGGTTTAACGGGTTTTGATTTAACTTATTCAGATCAAAATAATAATTCATTATCAAGTCCATTGCCAAATCCATTTATAACAAGTTCTCAAACTATAAATGTTACGCTCACAAGTAATACTAGTAATCCTTGTGCTTTTACAACAACAATTGACTTTATTATTAACAATAAGCCACAATTTTTTTCTGTACCGTCAAGTTTAACTACTTTGTGTAATCAAAATGATCCTAGTCAAATTTCTGAATTTGCTGCTTTTGACACTTCATCTTTTCAAAACACAATCTTAGGAAGTCAAACAGGTTTATTAGTGGAATATTATGATGAAAATAATGTACAACTTTCAAGCCCTTTGCCCAATCCTTTTACAACTTCAACTCAGAATATTACTGTAAAAGTTATTAATTCAAATGATTTATCTTGTTTTATAACTGGTGTTATTTCGCTTCAGGTACTTTCATTACCTAATATTGAAATAAATGGACAAGAAATGTTTGTCTGTAATAATTTGCCAAATTACTATGTGAATTTAAATGCAGGTTTAAATAATGTAAATCAGATTTCAAATTTTACTTATCAGTGGTATATAAATAACAATATAATTTCTGGAGAAACTGGTTATGCTTTGCAAGTAAATGAAGTGGGTAGTTATTCAGTTACAGTTACAAATTCAAACAATTGCGAAAATACTAGAACAATTGTCGTTAATGAATCTGACATTGCAGTTATTAATAATGTTATAGTTAATGATTTCTCTGACGACAACACATTACTTATTGATGCAACAGGTATTGGTGTTTATTTGTATAGTTTGGACAATATTACCTATCAAACGTCAAATGTTTTTAGCCATTTAATTCCTGGAATTTATGATATTTATGTAAAAGATGAAAGAGGTTGTGGTGTTGTGAATAAAGAAATTAATGTATTAGGTGCCCCAAAATTCTTTTCACCCAATGGAGATGGATATAATGACTTTTGGAATATAAAAGGAGTCGATGCAAGACTAAATGCAAAAACAGTAATTAGAATTTTTGATCGCTATGGAAAATTATTGACTCAAATTAATCCATTAAGCTATGGTTGGGACGGAACTTATAATAAAAAAACACTTCCAGCAGACGATTATTGGTATACTATTGAACTAAATAATGGAAGAATTGTCAAAGGACATTTTTCATTATTAAGGTAAGTTTTTTTAACTAAAAGAACTTCATTAAAATTTTTTTCTTTCAATCCTTATTTTAACTTTGTAGGTTCATATATAATCTGTTATATGCACAAAGATACAAAACGAAGAGAAGCCTTATTATATCACGCAAAACCAACACCTGGAAAAATTCAGGTTGTTCCAACAAAAAAGTACGCTTCACAGCGTGATTTGTCATTAGCCTATTCCCCAGGAGTAGCAGAACCTTGTTTGGAAATTGCTAAAGATGTCAATAATGTATATAAATATACGGCTAAAGGAAATTTAGTTGCAGTTATTACAAACGGAACAGCTGTTCTAGGACTTGGAGATATTGGACCAGAAGCTTCTAAGCCAGTAATGGAAGGAAAAGCCTTGTTGTTCAAAATATTTTCTGATATTGATGTGTTTGATATTGAAATCGGCACAAAAGATATTGAAGAATTTATAGCAACCGTTAAAAATATTGCTCCGACTTTTGGAGGAATAAATTTAGAAGATATAAAAGCTCCTGAATCATTTGAAATTGAAAGACGTTTAGTTGAAGAACTAAACATTCCAGTTATGCATGATGATCAACATGGAACCGCAATTATATCATCAGCGGCATTACTTAATGCACTTGAATTAGCAGAAAAAGAAATTGGTAAAGTCAAAGTTGTTGTTTCTGGAGCGGGTTCTGCTGCTTTAGCTTGTGCAAATTTATATGTTTTACTTGGAGTGAAACTAGAAAACATTATCATGTTCGATAAAGATGGTGTGCTGTCTAAAGACAGAGCTGATTTATCAGAATTACAAAAAAAATATTCTTTTGGCAAAAAAGGAATAAATTTAGCTGAAGCACTTATAGATGCTGATGTTTTTTTAGGGCTTTCTGCTGGAAATATTTTAACATCAGAAATGTTGTTGACCATGAATGATAATCCTATCGTTTTTGCAATGGCAAATCCTGTCCCTGAAATAGATTATAACGTAGCTATAAATACGCGTGAAGACATCATTATGGCAACTGGCCGTTCTGATCATCCTAATCAGGTTAATAATGTGCTTGGTTTTCCTTATATTTTTAGAGGAGCTTTAGATGTTAGAGCTACTAAAATTAACGAAGCTATGAAAATGGCAGCTGTTAAAGCTTTGGCTGAATTAGCAAAAACCCCAGTGCCAGAGCAAGTAAATATTGCTTATGGTGAAACTAAATTAAATTTTGGAAGAGATTACATTATACCAAAACCGTTTGACCCAAGATTAATTACATTAGTAGCTCCGGCAGTTGCAAAAGCTGCTATGGATTCTGGTGTTGCTCAAATTGAAATTACGGATTGGGAGAAATATGAAGAAGAATTGTTAGAACGTTTAGGTTCTGATAATAAAATGATTCGATTGCTAATAAATAGAGCAAAAACAAATCCAAAACGAATAATATTTGCAGAAGCAGATCATTTAGATGTATTAAAAGCTGCTCAAATTGTCCTTGAAGAAGGAATTGGAATGCCAATTTTACTTGGAAATAAAGAAATTATCCAGGAATTAATGGAGGAGATTGGTTTTGAAGGTGAAGTAACTATTATTGATCCCAAAACTAAAGAGGAAAATGAGAGAAGAAATAAGTATGCTAAAGCATTTTGGAAAACAAGAAAAAGAAGAGGAATTACGCTTTTAGATGCAGAAAAATGGATGCGTGAGCGTAATTATTTTGCTGCAATGATGGTTAACGAAGGAGAGGCAGATGCAATGGTTACTGGTTATTCAAGAAGTTATCCGTCTGTTGTTAAGCCTATCATGGAGCTAATTGATAAAGGTCCTGGTGTAACAAGAATTGCTACAACCAACATGATGATGACTTCGCGTGGGCCAATGTTTTTATCTGATACAGCTATTAATGTAAATCCTTCAGCAGAAGATTTAGCTAAAATTGCATTAATGACAGCCAAAACAGTTAGAATGTTTGGTATGGAACCAGTTATTGCTATGGTTTCTTTTTCAAATTTTGGTTCTTCACATAATGAAAGTTCTAAAAAAATAAGAGAAGCAGTGGCTTATTTGCATAAATATTATCCAGATTTAATAGTAGATGGAGAAATTCAAACTGACTTTGCTCTGAATTCTGAATTGTTAAAAAGTAAATTTCCTTTTTCTAAATTAGTAAATAAGAAAGTTAATACTTTAATTTATCCAAATTTAGACGCGGCAAACATTACTTATAAAATGCTAAAAGAATTAAACAAGGCTGATTCTATAGGCCCTATAATGATGGGATTAGATAAGCCTGTTCATATTTTTCAATTAGGAGCAAGCGTTGAAGAAATGGTTAATATGGCAGCTGTTGCTGTTGTTGATGCTCAAGAAAAGGGAAGAAAAATTAAAAAATAAACGTTAAATAGTTTTATATGATTACACACATTCAAGGGAAATTAGTAGAAAAAACACCAACAGAAGTTGTTATTGAATGCAACGGTGTAGGGTATTTTATTAATATTTCTTTGCACACGTTTTCATTATTACCAGATTCTGACAATTTAAAGCTATATACTTTTTTACAAGTTAAAGAAGATTCTCATAGTTTATATGGTTTTGTCGAGAAACAAGAAAGAGAATTATTTAAATTATTAATCTCTGTTTCAGGAATCGGGGCAAATATTGCTCGTACTATGTTGTCTTCTCTTTCGCCTACAAACATTATTCAGGCAATTGCTTCAAATGATGTAGCTACAATACAGTCAATTAAAGGCATTGGAGCAAAAACAGCTCAAAGAGTTATTTTAGATTTAAAAGATAAAGTGTTAAAAATATACAGTTTAGACGAAGTTTCAACATCTAACTACAATACAAATAAAGAAGAAGCGTTATCTGCTTTGGAGGTTTTAGGATTTATTAGAAAGAATGCAGAAAAAGTGATTGATAAAATCATCAATGAAAATCCTAATGCAACTGTTGAAAATATCATTAAACTAGCATTAAAAAACTTATAATTACTTGGAAAAGAATAACTTATTAAACAACTTGTTTAAGTTTGTAGCAGCAGTTTTTTTATTACTGATTGCTCCGTTTGCATTTGCACAAGAAGTTGAAATTGATTCAACTAAGATGGGCTATAGTCAAGGAAGTTTAGGCATATCAAACCCTAGTAATATCCTCGAGGCTTATACTTATGATCCTATAACGGATAGATATATTTATTCTAATACTTTTGATGGGTTTAATATTAATTACCCAATAATTCTTACTCCTGCTCAATATGAAGAATTGGTTTTAAGAGAGTCAATGCGTGAGTATTATAAACAAAAGCTAAGTGCTGTTGATGGACAAAAAGAAGGTTCTGAAGAAGCTAAAAGAGATTTGTTACCAAGATATTATGTAAATTCAAAATTATTTGAAACCATTTTCGGAGGAAATACAATTGATGTAAAACCAACAGGTTCTGTCGAAATGGATTTAGGAATGCGCTTTACAAAACAAGATAATCCAGCACTTTCTCCAAGGAATAGAAAAAACTTTACTTTCGATTTCAATCAAAGAATTAGTATGGGGTTGCAAGGAAAAGTTGGGACACGTTTAAATGTAAATATAAATTATGACACGCAATCCACTTTTGCTTTTCAAAATTTAATAAAATTAGAATACACACCAACCGAAGACGATATTATTCAGAAAATCGAACTTGGAAATGTAAGTTTACCAATAAACAGTACGCTTATTCGTGGTGCTCAAAGTTTATTTGGTGTTAAAGCACAATTGCAATTTGGAAAAACGACTGTAACTGGAGTTTTCTCTGAACAAAAATCGCAAACGAAAACAGTAAATGCTGAAGGTGGAGCAACTATCCAAGACTTTAGTTTATTTGCTCAAGAATATGATAATGATAGGCACTATTTCTTATCACAATACTTTAGAAATAAGTATGACAGCTCTTTAAGAAATTACCCCTATGTAGATAGTAGAATTCAAATTACTCGTATTGAAGTATGGATAACAAACAGACAAAATAGAATTAATACACAAGATAATAATTTAAGAAATATTATTGGTCTTCAAGATTTAGGTGAAGCGGAGTTGAATAATATAAATAATTCTGAAATTATTGGATTAAATCCAATTCCTAGTGGTTTTTTTAATTTTCCTTTAACTAATCCAGATAGACCAACAGATAATGGGAATAACAAATTTGACCCAACAAACATAGGTGTTGGAGGTTCTTTGTTAAATAGTGGAATTAGAGATATTGCTACTGCAGGAAGTGGTTTCAATATTTCTGGAGTTCTTGAAGGACAAGATTATGTAAAATTAGAAAATGCAAGAAAACTTAGTGCTAATGAATTTACTTTTCATCCACAGTTAGGATATGTTTCCTTAAATCAAAGACTTTCAAATGATGAAGTTTTAGCTGTTTCCTATCAGTATACAATTGGTGATGAAGTTTATCAGGTTGGAGAATTTGGTACTGATGGTGTTGATGCAACTCAAGTGGATAATACATCTGGTGTAGCAACTCCTTCAACGCAAAGTTTGATTTTAAAAATGCTAAAAGGAACATTGGTAAACGTAAATAAACCAGCTTGGGACTTAATGATGAAGAATATTTATCAAATTCCAGGTGGTTATCAATTGGAAAGCGAAGATTTTAAATTCAATATTCTTTATACAGATCCTTCTCCGTTAAATTATATTCAACAAGTTGGTTCAACAGCTTTGCCAGCAGATGTGGCCGAAACTCCTTTAATTAAAGTTTTTAATTTAGATAAATTAAATTACACTAATGACCCACAACAAGGAGGTGATGGTTTTTTTGATTTTATTCCAGGAATTACAGTTGATGCACAATATGGACGAATTATTTTCACCAATGTGGAACCTTTTGGAAAATTACTTTTCGATAAGCTAAAAATTAATCCAACAGAAGATTATGATGTTCCGCCAACTGCAGGTACAACTGGGTCTTATAATGATAATCAAGTAAAGTATGTTTTTAGAAATTTATACAAACAAACACAAGCAGCAGCTTTACAAGAAAGTGAAAAAAATAAGTTTCAATTAAGAGGTAGGTATAAATCTACTTCAGGTGATGGAATTCCAATTGGAGCGTTTAATGTACCCCAAGGTTCAGTAGTTGTTACAGCTGGCGGAAGAGTTCTTGTTGAAGGAGTAGATTATACAGTAAACTATCAATTGGGTAGAGTTTATATTACAGATACTTCTTTGCTGGCTTCAAATACTCCTATTCAAGTTTCATTAGAAAATAATGCTGTTTTTGGACAACAAACAAGACGTTTTTGGGGAATGAATGTTGAACATAAATTCAATGAAAATTTCTTAATTGGTGGTACAATCTTAAATATGTCTGAAAGACCTTTCACACAAAAAACAGATTACAATCAAGATTCAGTAAACAATACAATTTTCGGATTAAACGCAAATTTCTCAACAGAAGTTCCTTTCTTAACAAGATTAGCTAATAAATTACCAAATATTGATACAGATGTGCCTTCTAACTTATCTTTTAGAGGTGAAATTGCCTATTTAAAACCTGGAGCTTCAAAGACTTCAAACTTTAATGGAGAATCTACAGTTTATATTGATGATTTTGAAGGATCACAAACAACAATTGATATGCGTTCTGCTTCAGCATGGAGTTTAGCAAGTACACCAATAGATTTTGGAGGAGAATTAACAGAAGGGGATTTAGCATATGGATACAAAAGAGCAAAAATGTCTTGGTATTCTATTGACCCAGTTTTCTATACACAAGCACCAGCAGGAATTTCAAATCAGGATTTATCAACAAATAGAACAAGAAGAATTTTTAGTAGAGAATTATATCCAGAAACAGATATTGCTCAAGGACAAACACAAGTCGTCTCTACATTAGATTTGACTTATTTTCCAAAAGAGCGTGGACCTTATAATTTTAACCCTGCAGCGACAAGTAATACTTTTCCAGGAGGAACAGAACAAGATAATTGGGGTGGAATTATGAGAAGTATAAATTCTACAAACTTTGAGCAATCAAATGTAGAGTATATTCAGTTTTGGGTATTAGACCCTTATTATAATGAACAAGGAGTAGTTGAAAATACTGGAAATACAGGAAAACTTGTATTTAACTTAGGAGAAATATCAGAAGATGTCCTTAAAGATGGAAGAAAATTATATGAAAACGGATTGCCAGAAGCCGGTGCAGTAACAGCAACAAATCCTTCTGCTTGGGGAAAAACTCCAGCATCACAATCTTTAATCTATGCTTTTGATACAAATGATGGCAATAGACTAGCACAAGATGTTGGTTTAAACGGATTGTCAGATGCCGAAGAAGCAGCACAATTTTCTGCTTTTGCAGGAAATCCTGATCCAGCAGCAGATAATTATCAATTTTATTTAAATGCAACTGGTGGCGTTTTAGATAGATATAAAAATTACAATGGAACTCAAGGAAATTCACCTGTTAATGTGTCGGATACAAATAGAGGAAGTACAACTTTCCCTGATGTAGAAGATATTAATAGAGATAATACCATGAATACCATCAATGCGTATTATAAATTTGAAATCGATATCAATTCTAACCCACAAGTTGGACAGAATTATGTTGTTGATACTCGATTAGTTGATAATATAGACTTGCCTGATGGAACGCAAGGAAAATCAAGATGGATTCAATACAAAATTCCAATTTTAGAGGCAACTGCTGCAAATGCAGTGGGTTCAATTTCAGATTTTCGTTCTATTCGTTTTATGAGAATGTTTCTAACTGGATTTAATAATGATGTAACTTTACGTTTTGGAGCTTTAGACTTAGTTAGAGGTGAATGGAGAAGATTTACAAATACTTTAGATGAAACAGATCCTAATCCAGCCGATGATAATACAGGGTTTGATGTTGTAGCAGTAAATATCCAAGAAAATGGAAATCGTTCTCCTATTCCTTATGTTGCGCCTCCTGGTGTTGAAAGAGAGCAGTTGTATAACAATAACACTATTATTAATCAAAACGAACAATCTCTTTCTTTAAGAGTTTATGATCCTAATTCGGGTAATTATGTCGATGGTTTACAGCCAAATGATTCAAGAGCAGTTTTCAAAAATGTAAATGTAGATATGCGTCAGTTTAAGAAAATGCGCATGTTTTTACATGCTGAAGCTTTGCCGACCCCAGAATCTACTCCATTGCAAGATGATGAAATGGTAGCTTTTATTCGTTTTGGAAATGACTTTACACAAAATTTCTATCAAGTCGAAATGCCGCTAAAAGTATCATCTCAAAGTGCTAGATCAGCAGAAGATGTTTGGTTAGCAGATAATGAAATTAATGTTCCACTTAAATATTTGACTGCTCTTAAAACGTTAGCTTTATCTGATAATCCAAGTTTATCTGCGCCAGATGTTAATGGTATTAGATTTATTGAAGAGGAAGATGTATTAATAGGTTCGTCGGATAGTAAATTAACATTAGGTATAAAAGGTAATCCAAATTTTGGTTTAGTAAGAACTTTAATGATTGGAGTTAAAAATAAAAACGGTTCACAACCTATTAGAGGTGAAGTTTGGTTCAACGAATTGCGTATGTCAGAAATGGACAACAAAGGTGGTTATGCTGCTGTAGCAAATCTTGATGCAAATATGGCCGATTTTGCTACTATTTCAACAACAGGGAGGTTGAGTACAATTGGTTTTGGTTCTCTAGAACAAGGTCCAAATGAAAGAAGTAGAGAAGATGTAAAACAATATGATTTAGTAACCAATTTCAATTTAGGAAAATTATTACCAAGCAAATGGGGTATCAATTTACCATTTAATTATGCCGTTGGGGAAGAGATAATTACACCAAAATATGACCCTTATTATCAAGATATTGAATTAGAACAACTACTTGATATTACAGAGGATCAAGATGAGAAAAATGCAATCGAAAATAGAGCAATCGATTATACAAAAAGGCAAAGTATTAACTTTATTGGCGTAAGAAAAGATAGAGCTCCAGATCAAAAACAGCATATTTATGATCCTGAAAACTTAACGTTGTCATATTCGTATAACGAAACGCAACATCATGATTTTGAAATTGAAAGTTTAACCGATAAACAGGTTAAAACAACAGTTGATTATGCCTATTCATTTAAACCTTCAGCTATTGAACCCTTCAAAAAGTCAAAAGTGTTTTCTAAAGGAAATTATTATAAAGCATTACAAGATTTTAACTTTAATTTCTTGCCAACAAGCATCTCATTTAGTTCGAATATTTTAAGACAATATAATAAACAACAATTCAGGCAAATTGAAGTACAAGGAATTGAATTAGATCCACTTTACAGAAGGAATTTCTTCTTTAATTACAACTACGGATTTAATTACAAATTAACTAAATCACTTTCGTTTGTTTATAATGCTAACTCAAATAACTTAGTAAAAAATTATTTAGACGAAAACAATACACCAATTGATTCGTTCTCTATTTGGGATGATTTTTGGAATCCAGGAACGCCAAATCAGCACAATCAACAATTAGTAGTTAATTATGAATTGCCAATTAATAAACTACCATTTTTAGGCTTTGTTAAATCAAATTATTCCTATACTTCTGATTATAACTGGACTCGTTCATCAAGTGCTTTTGCAAGTATTGAAACTGAAGTAGGTGATATTTATCAATTAGGGAATACAATTCAAAATGCCAATTCTCATAAGTTAAATACAACTTTTGATATGACTGCTTTCTATAAAATGCTTGGAATTGGAGTTAAAAAAGCACCTAAAACTAAAGCTGCTGCACCACCAAAACCAGGTGAAAAAATTGTAGCTAAACCTAAAGTTGGTGCGTCAAATGATCAAAATATTTTTGTTAAAGGATTAATTGGGGCTTTAACAAGTGTGAAAAATATTCAAGTTAATTATATTGAAAATAACGGTACAGTTTTACCAGGATTTCTACCAGGAGTTGGATTCTTTGGAACAACAAGACCTACGGTTGGATTTGTACTAGGAAGCCAATCGGATATTAGATATGAAGCAGCAAAAAATGGATATTTGACTAATTTTCCTGATTTCAATCAAAACTTTACGCAAGTAAAAAACAAACAATTGAATCTTACCGCTCAAATGGAGGTTTTTAAAGACTTTAAAATAGATTTAAGTGCTGATAGAACTTTAGCTGAAAATTTCTCAGAACAATATGATGTTTCTGCTGATGGTCAATACAATCCAAGATCGCCTTATAACTTTGGTAATTATAATATTTCTACGATTTTAATAAAAACATCTTTTAGCGAAAGTAGTGAAGGTTTTTCTCAAGCTTTTCAAGACTTTAGAGATAATCGCTTGGTTGTGGCAACACGTTTGGCAGAATCTTATTATGGTGCAGGTGGAATTCCTAGTTATGATGCCGATGGTTTTCCTACAGGATTTGGTAAAAATAGTCAACAAGTATTGTTGCCTTCTTTCTTGGCAGCTTATTCGGGACAAAGTGCAAGTAAAGTATCAACCAATGATTTTAAATCAATTCCATTGCCAAATTGGAATGTTAAATATACTGGTTTAATGAATTATAAGTTCTTTAAGGATAAATTCAAACGTTTCTCAATTCAACACGGCTATAGAGCTAGTTATGGTATTAACCAATTTAGATCTAATCTGAATCCAGAAATAAATGACCAAAACGGAAATATTTATGCTAAAAGGATTATTTCAAATGTCAATTTAGCGGAACAATTTAATCCATTAGTTCGTTTTGATTTTGAAACCAAAGGATCTTTAAAGTTCTTGGCTGAAATGAAAAAAGATAGGACTTTAAATATGAGTTTTGATAATAATCTTTTAACAGAAGTGAAGGGAAATGAGTATACTTTTGGTGTTGGATACAGAATTAAGGATGTTACAATAAGTTCAACCTTGGCAGATTCTCCAACAGGTGTTATTAAAAGTGATGTGAACTTAAAAGCTGATTTTTCTATTAGAAGAAATGAAACTATAGTTAGATATCTAGATTATGATAACAATCAATTATCAGGTGGACAAAATTTAATGTCAATTAAATTCACTGCAGATTATTCATTCTCTAGGAACTTTACGGCAATATTCTATTATGATCACCAGTTTTCAAAAGCAGTTATTTCTACAGCATTTCCACTAACAACTGTTAGAGCTGGATTTACACTGAGATATAATTTTGGAAATTAATTAAAAAAAATAGAACTTATTACCTATAAAAATTTAATTTTGCTTAAAATTTAAAACAAATGAACTTTCCAGAAAATTTAAAATACACAAAAGACCATGAATGGGTTAGTGTTGATGGTGATGTAGTAACAGTTGGTATTACAGAATTTGCACAAAAAGAATTAGGCGATATCGTTTATGTTGAAGTTGAAACCTTAGATCAAACTTTAGAAAAAGACGAAGTCTTCGGTACAGTTGAAGCTGTTAAAACGGTTTCTGATTTATTTTTGCCAGTTTCAGGTGAAATCATAGAATTTAACGATTCTCTTGAAAGTGAGCCAGAAAAAGTAAATAGCGATCCTTATGGAGACGGTTGGATGGTGAAAATCAAAATTTCTGATGCTTCTCAATTAGATGAGTTGTTAGATAGTAATGCCTACAAAGCACTAGTTGGAGCGTAAGTATTATATCGGATTAACTATAATTTGGATTGTGATAATAACAATTCTAAGTTTAGTTAGTTTCGAAAAAAACACAATAACATCCTTTCAAAATAGTGATAAACTTGTGCATTTTTTATTTTATTTCATATTGACATTTTTATTCTTAAGAAGTGTTAAAACAGATATAAGGTTTAAATATTTGATAGTTATTGCTTTATCGTTTTTTTATGGCATAATTATTGAAGTTATTCAAAAGTATTTTACTGTAAGTAGAAGTGGTGATTTTTATGATGCAATTGCAAATTTAACAGGTATAATTTGTGCCGCTTTGTTAAATTATTTCATTATGGAAAAGTTTTCTTCTAGTAAAATTTAAAAGTTTAAAATTATTATTTATATTCGTACTCTAAATTAAATAACCATGCAACCAAAAAAGAATCCTAGCGTTGACGCAAAACGAAATAGTTTGTTGTATTTCCAAATTGGATTAGCAGCAATCACTTTTTTAACATATATCGCTATAGAAGTGAAAACTCCAGATCCAGTTATTGTTGTTGAAAAAACAAAAATAGTTGATAATTTTATTGATGATGAAATTATTCCCTTAACAATGCAAGTGCAAAAAGCACCACCACCACCACCACCAGCACCAGAAGTAATTCAAATTGTTGATGACAAAGTGGTTATTGAAGATAAAAAAATTGAAACAACTGAAACTAACGAAAAACAAGAAGTTGTTGTTGTAAAGGCATCAAATGTTGGTGAAGTTACCGGTACAGTTGAAGATATCGATGTAGATGTTCCTTTCGCAGTTTTAGAAGACGTGCCGTTGTTTCCAGGTTGTGAAAAAGTACCTAGAAGCCAACAAAAAGAATGTTTCATGGAGCAAATGAACAAACACATTAAAAAATATTTTGAATACCCTTCAAGAGCAAAAGAAAATAGTGTTCAAGGTAGAATTACTGTTTTATTCGTAATTGATAAATCAGGTAATGTTACTAATCTTAGATTAAAAGGTACAGGAAAAAAAGATAGTGATTTATTAGAAGCAGAAGCTGAAAGAATTATTAAAAAATTACCAAAATTTACTCCAGGTAAACAAAGAGGTAAAGCTGTTGGTGTAAGTTATGCACAGCCTATTTTATTCAAATTAGAAAACAGATAAAATTTATATATTTTTAATTAAATCCCAATCTTTATAAGATTGGGATTTTTTTTGGCACATAATTTGATTATTGTTATATAATTAACCTTTAAAACAAATTATTATGAAACCAAATGTTAAAATGATAGACAAATCTAAAAATAGCTTTATTTATTTCCAATTAGGATTAATTGCTGTTATGGTAGCCGTATTATTTGTTTTAGAATTTAATTTTGAAACAACAGAGAGTAATTTCGCTCTTAAAAAAGAAAGAATAATAGATTTTGAAAAGCCTTTTAAATATAGTCCAGCAAAAGAAGCAAAGGTTGTGGAAACAGTTAAAAAAACTGTCGTAAAAACAATTACAAAACCTATTGTTCCACTAAAAGTTATAAATCAATTTATAAAAACAGAAACTGAGGTTAATGACGATATTGTTAAGGATGCTTCACACCAAGATTCAAATGTTTCTGATGCAAATCCTGTAGCTAATCCAAATGACAATCCTTTAGATGGAAATTCAGGAAATGGAAGTGAAGAAGAAGTTTTTGTTGTAGTTGAGTTTTTACCAAGATTTCCAAGTTGCGAAAATGTTTCTAAAGCAGATCAAAAAGCTTGTTTTGATGCACAATTAAAAAAAGAAATTTTCAAACACTTAAAATATCCTGAAAGAGATTTAGAAAATAAAAAAGAAGGAACTGTTTTTGTTCAGTTTATTGTAGATCAAAATGGTAACTTTACTTCAATAAAATCTGCAGAAAACAATAGAGCAACAAACGACATGAGATTAGCCGTTGAAAATGCAGTAAAAAAATTACCAAAAATTATTCCTGCGAAACAAGGTAAAAAAGATGTAAAAGTTACATATACTATACCTATCTCTTTTAAGATTGGTAAATAATAAATATAAAGTCCCTTTTTTAAAAGGGATTTTTTTATTTTTATACCCAATAAGAATATCAACTATGAATATCAAGCAATTTCTCGACTCTACCTATTTAAAAACGGCTCAACAAGCTTCAATTTCAGAAAACGAAACTATTGAAATTAATAAAAAGAGTATCCAAGAAGCAATAGATTATAATTTTAAACTAATTATGATTCGTCCCGAAATTGTTTCAATGGCAAAGAAAATGATTTCTGATGCAAATTCTAAAGTAAACATAGGAACAGTTATAGATTTTCCATTAGGTCAAAATACAATTGACTACAAACTTAAAGAAGCTCAAAAGGCCATCGAAGACGGTGCTGATGATTTAGATTTTGTAGTAAATTATGAAGCTTATAAAGAAGGTAAAACGGATTTAGTTAAAGAACAAGTGCTACAATGCACAGCTTTAGGTTTGCAAAACAATAAAAATGTAAAATGGATTATTGAAGTAGCCGCTTTAAATGATTCACAAATTATAGGTTTGTGTGTTCTTATAAAAAACATTATAATTTCAAACTTTAAAGAAAGTCAATACGATAATGTTTTTGTAAAATCTTCAACAGGATTTTATAAAACTCAAAACAATCTACCAAACGGTGCGACAATTCATACGATCAAAATAATGCTCGAAAATTCCTTTCCTTTACCTGTAAAAGCTGCTGGTGGAGTGCGAAATTATGAAGAAGCAGTTGAGATGATAAAACTTGGGGTAAAACGTATTGGAACATCTTCTGCCAAAGCAATTGTTGAAGGGCTCGATTCAAAAAACGGTTATTAAAAAAATTAAAATGAAATATAGAATTATATTTTTTCTATTGTTGGTTGGACAAATTGTATTTTCACAAGAAAATAATAATGAAGTTTTTCCGCAATTTAAAAGTTGTGAAGACAATCAGGTCTTAAGTAAAAAAGATTGTTTTTACGAAAATCTTCAAAAGCATATCTTATCTAATTTTAAAATTCCTGAATCAGCCAATTCTTATAATGGAAAGGTCTATGCGCTTTTTGAAGTCGATACAGTTGGAAAATTTAAAATTCTATATACAGAAGCATATTCTGAAGATTTAAAAAACGAAACTAAACGTGTTTTTGATTTGTTAGAAAAGGTTAAGCCAGCAACTTATCAAGGAAGAAAAACCTACGCAAAATATACAATAACAATCCCAATTCCGCTTGATTCTACTTTTGTAAGCATGACGGATAAAAATAGTGCAATTGCAAAAAATAAAAAAACGGAGAAGTTTGCCGAATTAACAGAATATGAAGATATAAAACTTCAAGAATATAAAAATAGTATTTATAAAGGAAACAATAATCTGCCTTTTACACATGCTAATTATGCTTATTTCGATCAAAATTTAAACCTTGTTGGGAGTAATAATCACACAGCTTCAAAGCCTTACTCTTATTCAGAAGTGGCCAAGTATTATGATTTTGATACGGAGTATGAAAAAATTAAAAAAGACAAAAAATCATGGTGGGGTAAAAAGCTTTGGAATGAAAATCTTGTATCTATTCAAGGAGATGGTTATTGGTTTACTATAAACCCGATTCTGAATCTTAATGTAGGAAAAGATTTTGGTAGTGATAATAACTATACTTACGTAAATACAAGAGGTGTTTCTGTAAACGGGCAATTAGGAGAGCAATTGAGTTTTTCTACTCAGATATATGAATCACAAGGATTATTTGCAGATTATTATAATGAATATGCTAATAGCATAAAACCTTCAGGTGGAAATCCAGCAATAATTCCAGGAATTGGAATCGCTAAGGAATTTAAAGAAAATGCTTATGATTTTCCATTAGCAGAAGCAAATATAAAATACACTCCAAGTAAATTTGTTGATTTGCAATTGGGTTATGGAAGAAATTTTATCGGAGATGGTTATCGTTCATTGCTTCAAGGTGATGGAACAAGCCCATATCCATTTTTAAAAATAAACACTTCATTTTGGAAAATTAAATATACAAACACCTATATGTGGTTAAAGGACGTTCGTCCAGAAGTGACTATTGATAGAACTTACACCACAAAATTTATGGCAAATCATTATTTAAGTTGGAATGTTTCTAAACGAATGAATATTGGTTTCTTTGAAAGTGTAGTTTGGGGAAATGATAATGATAGAGGTTTTGATGTTAATTTTGTGAATCCAATTATATTTTATAGAGCAGTTGAATTTTCATCATCTTCAAGATCTGGAAATGCCTTGTTGGGATTAACAACTAAATACAAGTTTAACAACAGTATTAACTTTTACGCACAATTTTTATTAGATGAATTTTCTATTGGTGATGTAAAGGCAAGAGATAAAAGTTGGAAAAATAAATTTGCCTATCAATTAGGAGCTAAATATTATAATGCTTTCGGAATTGATAATCTTACTTTACAATTAGAATACAATAGAATAAGACCTTATGTATACGCTCACAGTAACGTGGTAACTAATTACGGTCATAATAACCAAAGTATGGGTCATAACTGGGGAGCAAATGCAAGTGAACTAGTTGCAATAGCTAGATATAACAAAGGAAGATATTTTGCGCAAGCTAAAATTAATTATGGTTTTCAAGGTTTAGATTATACAGACGGAATAAATACGAACAATTATGGTGGAAATATTTACCTAAATTATGATGACAATCGTCCGTTTGATAAAGGAGTTATTGTTGGACAAGGAAATAAAACAACATTAATAATTGCTGATTTTCAAGCAGGATATATAGTAAATCCGTCTTCAAATATGAAAGTTTTTGCTAATTTAATGTTTAGAGATTTTAATCCAACAACAGAAGATTTAATTACAAAAGCATCAACTACAACTTGGTTTTCTGCTGGAATAAAAACAGATTTATTCAATTGGTATTTTGATTATTAATTTCTACTTATTTCTATTTTATAATTTTAACAACAGGGTTTTGTAAAATCAATTGGTTTTGTATATCAAATAATAAATCTTATTACTATCTTTGCAATCGATAAAAAAAAGAGAATTATTCCATTTTGAGTTCATCAAATCAACCACTTACTAGTCCTTCATTATTTAATGTTTTTACGGCAATTACAAAAGCTCGTTTAACCATTAGTGTAATGTTTTCAACCTTAGCAGGATATGCTCTAGGGGTTGATCAATGGAATGCTTCGGCTTTTCAGACTTTATTGATTTTATCAATTGGTGGTTATTGCATGGTTGGTGCTTCAAATGTTTTCAATCAAATTATTGAAAAAGATTTAGATGCATTAATGGATAGAACAAAAAATCGTCCATTGCCTGCTGGTTTAATCTCAAAACGTAATGCTTTTATTTTAGGTTGTGTCTTGACTGTTTTAGGACTAGCAATTTTATATTCAGTAAATCAAAAAACAGCTCTATTTGGAGCTATTTCTATATTTATGTACGTGAGTTTGTATACTCCTTTAAAAACGGTAACTCCTTTGTCTGTTTTTGTTGGGGCATTTCCTGGTGCAATTCCTTATATGTTAGGTTGGGTTGCAGCTACAGGAACTTTTGGTATAGAAGCAGGAGCACTTTTTATTATTCAATTCTTTTGGCAATTTCCGCATTTTTGGGCTATTGGTTGGTTTTTGTTTGACGATTACAAAAAAGCAGGTTTTTTTATGTTACCAACAGGAAAGAAAGATAAGAAAACAGCTTTACAGATTATATTATATACAATTTGGACGATTATTGCCTCTTTAATCCCAGTTTTAGGTTTTACAGGTAAATTCCAGATTTCAATAGGTGCTGCGGTTATTATATTTTTGTTAGGACTTTGGATGTTGTTTTATGCTTTCAAATTATATAACAAAATGGATGCTATTGCAGCAAGAAAGCTAATGTTGGTAAGTGTTTCTTATATAACATTGCTTCAGATTATTTACGTAATAGATAAGTTTATTTAAAATAATAAATTATGATGACATTAGAAGAACAAGAATCTAGAAAAGGAAGAACATACAAAATGCTACTACTTTTTGGAATGATTAGTATTTTTATGATTTTTGCTGGATTATCTAGCGCTTATGTGGTTAGTAAATCGAGACCAGATTGGTTAAAAGATTTTCAATTGCCAAATGCGTTTATTTACAGTACAATTGTAATATTTATTAGTAGTTTTACATTTTACGCTGCCAATAAAGCTATGAAAGCCGATAATAGAAAACTAACAACTATTATGTTGTTAACGACTTTATCATTAGGTATTGCATTTATTTTATTGCAGCTTGAAGGTTTTTCTCAGGTTGTTGCAAATGGGTATTTTTTTACAGGAAGTGAAAGTAATGTTACCACATCATTTTTGTATATTGCGGTAATTGTACACATCGCACATCTTTTAGGAGGAATTATTTCACTATTAATCGTAATTTATAATCATTTTAAACAAAAATACAATCCCTCTCAAACCCTTGGTATTGAGCTTAGTGCGATGTATTGGCACTTTATGGATTTTATATGGATTTATCTGTTTTTATTTTTCTACTTTTACAAATAGAAAAAAAACAATAAATTTGAGCACTTTTTAACAATAAATTAATTTATGGAAGCAACAGTTACTTCACATGAACACGCTTTAGACGGAGGACCAGGACCAATGGGAGCAACCTATGGTAAATTGATGATGTGGTTTTTCATCGTTTCAGATGCACTAACATTCTCAGGATTTCTTGCAGCTTACGGGTTCTCAAGATTTAAATTTATAGAAACTTGGCCTATTGCAGACGAAGTTTTTACTCACTTTCCGTTTTTACATGGTGTAGAAGCACCAATGTATTATGTGGCATTGATGACGTTTATTCTTATTTTCTCTTCTGTAACGATGGTATTAGCAGTAGATGCTGGTCATCATTTAAATAAAGGGAAAGTAGCATTTTATATGCTTTTAACAATCGTTGGAGGTTTGATATTCTTAGGCTCACAAGCTTGGGAGTGGAAAAACTTTATCAAAGGTGAATTTGGAGCAGTAGAAACTAAAGGAGGTTCAATACTTCAATTTGTTGATAAAGAAGGTCACCGAGTTGCATTAGCTGATTTTGCAGCACATTTGCCCGAAGAAAGAGAGCAATTAACAAGAAATAAATCTACTTGGTTTATGTCTGAAGGAGCTTTGCCATCATATTCAGTTAATGAAGTAGTTGAAGGATTTAAAAATAATCCAGATATTTTAGTTAGAACAGAGCAAATTGTAGATAAGAAAAAAGTAGTTCTTTCAAGAGAAGAATCTATTAAAAGAATTGCTTCTGCTCATTATGTTGTTGAAGGAGCTAACTTAATAAGAAATGAATATGGTCAAAAATTATTCGCAAATTTCTTTTTCTTTATTACAGGTTTTCACGGTTTTCACGTTTTTACAGGAGTTTTGATCAATATCATTATTTTCTTTAATGTTTTATTAGGAACATATGAAAAAAGAGGAAGTTATGAAATGGTTGAAAAAGTAGGATTATATTGGCACTTTGTAGATTTAGTTTGGGTATTTGTATTCACATTCTTCTATTTAGTATAATAAAAAATTAAAGCATAGTAATTATGGCACACGCACACGAATCTAACACAAAAAGAATTTGGTTTGTATTTGGACTACTTTCTGTTATAACTATTGTAGAAGTAGCTTTTGGTATTGTAAGACCAGATGCACTTTTCAAAACTGATTTTCTTGGTATGAATTTATTGAACTGGTTGTTCATAATTCTTACAATAGTAAAAGCATATTATATTGTTTGGGCTTTTATGCACTTAGAAGGTGAAAATAAATGGTTAAGAAATGCTATTGTAGTTCCTTTAGTGTTTTTAATATTGTACTTATGTTTTATTCTACTTGTAGAAGGAGATTATATCTACAATATTTTTAAAGATGGAACAATAAAATGGAATTTTTAACATTTTAATATATAAATTAAATCCCGATAAACATCGGGATTTTTTTATCTTTGTACTCTCCAAAAAAAATATTTAAAATGGGAAAGAAAATTATATTAGTCGTCCTTTTCATATTACCTTTAGTTGTTTATATGTTTTTTGCAACGGGTGTAAATAAATTTGTTAATCTTCCAACATTAACAGAAAATGTAAATGAACTTCCAAGTTGGAAATCTCTTTCAGATCATAAAGTGCAACTTAAAGAAAAAATAACAATTCTTGGTTTTTTAGGAGATGATGTGCTTACTGAAAAAGGAAATCTATTCAACTTAAATCAAAAAATATACAATAAGAATAAAGAATTTAAAGATTTTCAAATTGTAATGATTGCTCCAGACGGAACCCAAGATGACATAAAATCTATAATTGCCGAACTTGGTTCTATTTCTGATTTAACGGGTTGGAACTTCGTATTTACTACACATGACTCTATTTCTAATTTTCATAAAAGCTTAAAACTTACCGAAACTTTAAATCCAGCAATTGGTTCTGCAAATGTCTATATTGTTGATAAAGACTTAAATCTTAGAGGAAGAAAAGGAAAAGACCTTAAAGGGGAAGAAGAATATAAAGAAGGTTATAATACAATTTCGGCAGCTGATTTGCATAATAATATGAGCGATGATGTAAAAGTTATATTAGCAGAATATCGTCTAGCTTTAAAACGTAACAATAAACGTAAAATCTAATGAAGAATAAATCATATATCGGAATTTCATTCATTATTTTAATTTTCGGAATTTGGGCCGTACCAAAAATTATTGCTAAATTTCAAAAATCAGATTTAATGGAAATGGGACCAGTTCCAGAGTTTTCGTTAACGAATCAAGACAACAAAACAATAACTGACAAAGATTATTTAGGTAAAGTTTATGTTGTTGAATTTTTCTTTACTACTTGTCCTACGATTTGCCCAAAAATGAATGAGAATATGTTAGATATTCAAAAAGAATTTTATGGTAAACCAGATTTTGGAATAGCTTCCATAACGATTGACCCAGATAATGATACTGTTGAAGTGTTAAAAGAACATGCCAAAGAATTAGGGGTCAAACATTACAATTGGCATTTATTAAGAGGCGATAAAGACTATGTATTTGATTTAGCCGAAAAACGATTCAAATTAAATGCTGGTGAAGATGAAAAAGAACCAGGTGGATTATATCATTCTGGAATGTTTGCCTTAATCGACAAAAAAGGAATGATAAGAAGTAGAAAGGATAGTTTTAATAATCCAATTTACTTTTATGACGGTTTAGAACCAGCTGGTGTAAAAGCAATAAAAGAAGATATTAAAAAACTTTTAGACGAATAAGTATTTCAAAAACAAGGCAATTTCAAAAACAAACTTCAAAATAGAAAAAATTTAAATTCTGAAATGGATAAAAACAATATAGAAACTAAGTACAATAAATTAATTATTGCTTTATCAATTATAATTCCTTTAGCAGTTGCTTTACTATTTGGAGTAAATCTTCGCAAAATGGGTTTTGATGTTGAACCTTTATCGTTTTTGCCTCCAATTTACGCTGCAGTAAATGGATTTACGGCAATTTTGTTAGTCGTAGCGGTAATTGCTATCAAAAACGGAAACAAAAAGCTTCACGAAAGATTAATGAAGTTGGCCATTTTATGTTCTGTTTTGTTTTTAGTAATGTATGTAGCTTATCACATGACATCAGATTCAACAAAATATGGTGGTGATTTAGGTTTTATCTATTATCCAATATTAATATCTCATATTATTTTATCAGTCATTATAATTCCTTTGGTTTTGATAACTTATGTTAGAGCTTTAGCCCAACGATTTGATAAACACAAAAAAATAGCAAAAATTACGTTTCCTATTTGGTTATATGTTGCTGTAACAGGTGTTGTAGTTTATTTAATGATTTCTCCTTATTATGCTAGTTAAAGAAAAAAGAAAAAAGAAAAAAGAACAAAGAGAAAAGAGAAAAGAAATTAGTTTTAAAATACGAATCTTCTTTCTTCTTGCATCTTTCTTCTTACCTCTAGCTTCTCAAGCTCAATGTGCCATGTGTAGAGCAGCTCTACAAAGTAACGAAAACACAGTGCAAGCAGAAGCAGTTAATGATGGAATTGTTTTTTTAATGATTGTGCCTTATATTTTAGTAGCTCTTGTAGGTTTTGGAGTTTATAAGTTGAAGTACTCTAAAAAGTAATTAAGTTTTAATTTGCTTTTTTATTTGTACTAAATACTATTCCATCCCATCAATCTTAATGTTCATTTTACCAGAAGTTGTAATAAATGCTATAATTGCTTTATTAGTTAATTCTACTTTTTCAAAATTAAAATCATCTAAAGAACCATTTACAAAAACACCTTTCATGGGTGAATAATTGTTTAAATAAGGTTCCATATTCTTTTTCCCTTCTTCTAAATTTTCTTGAATAGAATAACGACAACTTTCTTTAATTTTATTTAAAATTGTGCCTTGTAGCAACCAATTGGCAGATTTTAACAAAACACTTTTCGTATTTAAAACATAATTTAATTCATCAAAATAAATTTCTTTTGATAGTGCATTGAAGTTAGGATAACCCGATAAATAAATAGTTCCATTCAAACTTCCTGTTAAGTCTAAAGCAATAATTATTTTTTTGTCTTTTTGCCAAATTTCTACATGTTGAACAGTAACTTTTCGACTTCCCGAAGCAAATTCTTGACCTTTAAAATTCTTAGTAATAATCTTCGAAGCACTTTGATAAGTTGATACTGCAGCAACAGAAACCGTAACTTTGTCTGGCATTTTTGCAACAGGTTTTAAAGCTATTTTGCTTGCGTCATAATTATTTCTCGGTTCCATTCCAACCATAGTTTGCATATCGCATTTTAAACCCATATCCATGGTTATTTTTCCGTTTTTTAATGTTGCATCTGTTACATAAAGTTCAATCGGAATTAACTTAAACCAAGTTTCATATGCATCACTACTTAAAAAAGGTTTGCTAATAACTCCTAAAGTTTCTAAAACTTGTGGTTTAAAGTCGCAAGATTTATCAATGGCATCATCAATCATTTTAGAAACTTTTGATTTAAAAATTGATAAGGTTGGATTTATGATATAAGTAATTGGTATTTTTTTTCCAGCAACTAAAATACTTGGACTTTCATTCCAATTAAAATCTTTAAGTTTTGAAGTTGTAGTTAGTTTCCAATTGTTTAAATGAGCTTTGCTTTCTAAAATAATGGTTCCGTCTAAACTGATCTGACGTGTGTCATTCAATCCAAAATATTCTGTTCCATATTTAAATTGTGACCAAATTTTTAAAGGAATTTCAGAAGTGATAACTCCATTTTTCTCAGTTAATTTGATTTTTCCTGTTTTCCAAATTTTCATTTGTGTGTTGTCATCTTCTAAATTGTCATCATCATAAATTAAACCAGACAAGTTTTTGTTAAGTTGATTTTCAATTTCATTTACAGAAATCTCAACAGGCATAGCGATGAAAGAAGTCTTGTTTTTGTAAACCATAGGGCTATCATCTGAAGGCAAAGGTTTTAAAGCTTCAATTTTCTTTGTGGTTGCACAAGAAGCAAATAATGAGATCATAAAAAAGAGAGCTAATAAGCCAACAATATATTTCATAATAAAAGAATAATTTGATGTAAAATTAAAATTTTAATTGTTTCCTGTAACATTTTATAGAAAATTTGGTCTTATAGGAGAATTCAGAATGTAATTAATACAAAATGATAACAAAAAAAATTATACTTTTTCTCTTGTTGGTAGGAATACAAGTTTCCGCTCAAGATAAAAAATGGACACTTGAAGAATGTGTTGATTATGCCATCGAAAATAATATTTCAATAAAACAATCTGAGCTGGATTTAAAAACTTCTGAAGTTGAAAAAATGGAAGCTATTGGAGGCTTTCTGCCAACTCTGAGCACTAATGCTTCTTACAGTATGAATACTGGAGCAAGTATTAATCCTGTAACAAATCAGTTTCAAAATCAAACCTTTAAATCTTTTTCAGCGGCAGCTAATTCAGGTATTGTTTTATTTAATGGTTTGGCTAATTGGAAAACATTACAGCGTTCTAAGTTAAACCAAATAGCCAATACATATCGTTTGGACAAAATGAAAGACGATATTGCACTTTCGATTGCGAATTCTTATCTGCAAATTTTATTTAACAAAGAGCAATTAAAAGTTTTAATCAATCAAAATTCGATTACTAAAGAGAATTTAATTAGAACACAACAACTAATTGATGCAGGTTCATTACCAGCTGGAGATATTTATGAACTTCAAGCAACTGATGCAACTCAACAACAACAAATTATTAGTACAGAAAATACGCTTTTGATTTCTAAAATTGCATTGTGTCAAATGTTGCTAATTAATGATTATACAACTTTCGATATTTCAGACGAAGAAATAGATTTACCATTAACAGATTTAAGTACTGAAACACAACAAACCATTTTGTCAAAAGCAAAAGAGTCAGTTAATGATATAAAAATTGCGCTTTCAAATGTAGAAATTGCTAAAAAAGATGTTGCTATTTCTAGATCTTCTTATTTGCCAACTTTATCTGGATTTGTTGGTTATAACACGCGTTGGTCTGAAAGCACTCCGTTTAATTTTGCAGATCAATTATCCTTGTTTGATGGAACTGCAATAGGATTACAATTAAACGTTCCAATTCTTAATGGATTAGCAACAAGAGGAAGGGTTCAAAGAGCAAAAATTAATCAAGAACGTTCTGAATTTCAATTACAACAAGCAGAATTAGACTTAGAAAGTAATGTTTATCAGGCTTATAATGATGTGATTAATGCGAAAAAGAGCTATGAAGCGGCTCAAAAAACATTAGACGCTAGAAGCCAGGCATTTAATTTCTCCAAAGAAAGATACGAAGTTGGATTGTTAAACACTTTCGACTTTTCTCAATCATCAATAGCATTTGATAATGCACAATCAGAATTATTACGAACTAAATACGATTACATCTTTAGAACTAAAATTTTAGAGTTCTATTTTGGAATACCATTAATAAAAAAATAATAAATCATGTCAAAAAAAACCATTTTTATAGTATTAGGAATAATTGTAGCTGTTGTAGCAGGAATTATGATCTTTGGAAAAGGAGGAAACGATGATACTAAAATTGTTGAAGTTGCAAAAGCAAATAAGATGACAATAGTTGAAACTGTTTCTGCTACTGGAAAAATTCAACCAGAAGTTGAAGTTAAAATTTCATCTGAAGTTTCTGGAGAAGTTATTGCATTACCAGTTAAAGAAGGTCAACAAGTTAAAAAAGGAGATTTGTTGGTAAAAATCAATCCAGATATTTATGTTTCTGGAGTAAATAGAGCAGCTGCTACTGTTTCAAACTCAAGAGCCGGATTAAGTCAAGCTGATGCACAAGTTAAAGAAGCTAAAGCTAATTATGACAGAAATAAAACGTTATTCGATAAAGGAGTAATCTCTAAATCAGAATGGGATAGAATTGTTTCTGCTTATGAAGTAGCTGTTGCCGGAAAACAATCTGCTTATTACAATGTGCAAAGTGCTTCTGCTTCATTAACTGAAACACGAGATAATTTAGGAAGAACAACAATTTATGCACCAGCAGACGGAACTGTTTCTTTACTTTCAATTGAATTAGGAGAACGTGTTTTAGGAACACAACAAATGACAGGAACAGAAATTCTTCGTATTGCCAACCTAAACAACATGGAAGTTGAAGTTGATGTAAATGAAAATGATATCGTAAAGGTAAGCATTGGTGATCAAGCAGATATTGAAGTAGATGCTTATTTAAAAAGAAAATTCAAAGGAACAGTTACTAGTATATCAAATTCTGCAAGTACAGCTTTAACGGCTGATCAAGTAACTAATTTTAAAGTTAAAATTAGAATAGAAAAAGATTCATATAAAGATTTAGTAGAAGGGAAAGCTGTAAATTATTCTCCTTTTAGACCAGGAATGACTGCAACAGTTGATATTATAACAAAAACTAAAGTTGATATTATTGCAGTGCCAATTAGTGCAGTTGTTATAAAAGAAGATACAACTTCTGTTAAAAAAGATATTTTAGCTGAATTAGAAAAAGAAGATCAGGAGAAAAAAGGAACTGCTCCAAAATCGGATCAAAAATTTGAATGCGTTTTTGTAAAAGTTGGAGATAAAGCTAAACTAAGAGTTATTAAAACTGGAATCCAAGATGATACAAACATCGAAATTATTTCAGGCTTAAAACCAGGTGAAGAAATTATCGTTGGACCTTATACAACAGTTTCAAAAGACTTAATGTCTAATGATAAAGTTAGGTTAGAAAATGCAAATGACAAGAAAGAAAAGGCTAAGTAATATTTATTTATTCAAAAACAAAAAAGCATTTCATTAATATGAAATGCTTTTTTGTTTTATATACTTTTAAAAGAATAAAAAGATTGTATTTTTGCATTTTCTAAATTATATGGCATTAATCTTAAATATAGAAACAGCTACAAAAAACTGTTCGGTCTCCATTGCAAATAATGGAAAAACAATTGCATGTAAAGAAATTGCAGAGCAAAACTTTTCTCATGCAGAAAAATTACATGTTTTTATTGAAGAAATACTTAAAGAGAATAATATAAATTATAAAGATCTAAATGCAATAGCGGTTAGTCAAGGCCCAGGTTCTTATACAGGCTTACGAATTGGAGTTTCGTCTGCTAAAGGGTTGTGTTATGCTTTAAGCATTCCAATGATTGCCATTGATACACTTGAATTATTAGCTAGAAAAATTACTATAACAAATGGTGTAATCATTCCAATGATAGATGCAAGAAGAATGGAAGTGTATTCAGCTATTTTTAATGTAGACTACGCAAAAGAAAGAAAAGTTGAAGCTGAAATTATTGATTCAAATTCATATTCAGAAATTGAAAATAAGATTCACTTAGTTGGTGATGGAATTGCAAAGTTTAAAGAGGTTTTGACAGCTGATAAATTCATTTTTCATGAGGATGTTGTTTATCCTTCAGCTAATGAAATGAGCTCATTATCATTTGAAAAGTACAAAAAAAGCGACTTTGTAGATGTCGCTTATTTTGAACCTTATTATTTAAAAGATTTTTTAATAAATAAATAATCTATTTTACAATTTTCTTAATTTCAACTTGATGCGGATAAGGAATTTCAATTCCTGCGTCGTCAAAGGCTAATTTACAAGCTTCTAAAACTTCAGCACGAACAGTCCAATAATCTTCCGATTTTGACCAAGGTCTAATAGCAAAATCAACTGAGCTGTTGTTTAGTGTTTTGACAAAAACAGCTGGTTTTGGATCTTTTAATATTAATGGATGAGATTCTAATATATTAAAAACGACTTCTTTTACCTGTTTGAAGTTTGAACCATAATCAACACCAATCTCAATATCTACACGCAAATTTCCGTTTACAGTAAAATTAACAATCTTATCATTTGATAAATTGGCATTTGGAATAATAGCTAGTTTGTTTTCTGGTAAAGTTATATATGTAGAAAACATTTTAATTTCTTTTACGGTACCAATTAGTCCTTGTGCTTCAATTACATCTCCAACTCTAAAAGGTTTTAGTAAAATAATTAAAACACCACCAGCAAAATTAGATAGAGAACCTTGTAAAGCTAAACCAACTGCTAAACCAGCAGCACCAAGAATAGCAACAAATGAACTTGTACCTATTCCTAATTGAGTAATTACAGTAATTAAAACTAAAATTCTCAATATCCAAAACACAAGGTTTCCAATGAATAATACTAAAGTAGCTTCAATTTCTCTTTTTCTCATTAATTTCTTAATAAGTTTTGTTATAATACTCGTTGCCCATAGCCCAACAAATAAAATAATAAAAGCGGAAATTAATTTTGGTGAATATTCTAGTACATAATTTTTAATGTACTCAAGATAAGTTGTGAATTCTTTTTCTGGCATTTTTTTAATTTTAGTTGATTGCAAATATATCGTTTGAAGTTTATCAAATCAATTAAAAACGGCACATTAATATATGTTTAACAATCTAAGTGTTTTAAATAAAAAAAGCTTTCATTAATTTGAAAGCTTTCAAGTCGTCTTTTTGTAATAAAATATTATTCAATTTCAAATGTAATTTTCAAATTTACTCTAAATTCATGAACCTGATTGTCTTTAACAGAAGCACTTTGATCCTGAACATAAACGGAACGGATATTTTTTAGCGATTTTGATGCATGAATTACTGCTTTTTTTGTCGCATCTTCCCAACTTTTATCAGAACTAGATAGTACTTCAATAACTTTTAATATTGCCATTTTGTTTTTTTTAAATTAATATAAGCCTCAATTTACAAAAAAATTAAATTAATGTCAAGTTAATTTTCTTTTATGTTTTTTTAATCTATTAATAACCTCGTCTTTACATTTAGATAATAATCAATATAGACATTTGCAGAAGTCTTTAGACAATTCATGAAATGTAAAGTTTTTGTCAACTTATTTCTTGATTCAGCTGCCTTGGCCAGGCAGCTTTTTTTTTAATGTAATGGTTATCTTTAGATAACGTTAGGGTAACATTAAATTAAGTTCTTTGCAGCGACAAAAACTTAAAGACAAAACATGAAAAATTATTTATTAATAGCAACATTTTTTTTGCTATTTTCTACATTAGGTTATTCTCAAGACGAGAGCATTAAGACTACAAATTTTGGAAAAGGAATTTTAAACATTGTTGGAAAAGATAGTACTTGGAGCATGAATTTTTCTGCGCGAATGCAAATTCTTTCTACTTCTGAGTGGGATGTTGTGGATGATAAGTTTACAAATCCTTCACAAGAATTTTTACTAAGAAGGTCAAGGTTGAAGTTTAATGGTTTTGCTTACTCTCCAAAACTTACTTATAAAATGGAAATTGGGTTGTCTAACAATGATATTTCTGGAGGTTCTCAATTTACAGGGAATACGCCAAGGTATATTTATGATGCAGTTATAATGTGGAGTTTTTATAAAAATGCATCATTTTGGGCTGGTCAAACAAAACTACCAGGAAACGTTGAACGTGTTATTTCATCTGGAAACATGCAATTAGTAGATCGTTCTATGTTGAACAGTGAGTTTAATATTGATCGTGACATGGGAATTCAGTTAAGAAATCACTTTACTTTAGGTAAGGAGTTTTTAATTCGACAAAAATTAGCAATGTCACAAGGTGAAGGAAGAAATGTTACAACAGGAAATTTAGGAGGTCATCAATATACTGCAAGGCTTGAGTTTTTACCATTTGGTGAATTCGAAGGTGAAGGAGATTATTCTGGTGGAGATTTAAAAAGAGAAATTACTCCAAAATTATCAGTTGCTTCAACTTATGATTTTAATAATAATGCTGTTAAAACTAGAAGTAATCAAGGTTCTTATATGTTTACAGATGTAGGCTTTTTTGAAACCAACATAAAAACTCTTTTTGTTGATGCAATGTTTAAATACAGAGGATTTTCGTTTATGGGTGAGTTCGCAGATAGATCATCATCTGATCCACTGGCAAGAAACTCTGATGGTACTTTAACAGGTGATGCTGTTCAAGTAGGTCAGTCTTATAATTTGCAGACTGGTTATTTGTTTAAAAACAACTATGAAATAGCAACGAGATTTACGCAAGTAAAACTTGATAAAACAATAACAGGAGAAAATTTGCAAAAACAATTTACACTTGGTGTTTCGAAATATATTGTAGGTCATAAACTAAAAATACAATCAGATGTTAGTTATTTAGGTATTCAAAATGCTAGTGATCAAGTTATGTGGAGATTGCAAATGGATTTACACTTTTAACATAAACTAAAATTAATAATTACATTTTAAAATTACATTATGGAACAAATTTATATAATTATGCTTATTGCTCTAGGGGTTTTAGCCGCTATAGACCTTGTGGTAGGAGTAAGTAATGATGCTGTAAATTTTTTAAACTCAGCAGTAGGATCAAAAGCAATTTCTCTAAAAACAATATTAATTGTGGCAAGTTTAGGAGTTGCAGTAGGAGCCGTTTTTTCTAGCGGAATGATGGAAGTAGCTAGGAAAGGAATTTTTATGCCAGGTGAATTCTTTTTCGATGAAATTATGATTATTTTCATGGCAGTAATGATTACAGATATATTACTGTTAGATTTTTTCAACACGCTTGGAATGCCAACTTCAACTACAGTTTCTATAGTTTTTGAATTGTTAGGAGCAGCTGTTGTTGTTGCTGTAATTAAAATAGTAAACAAAGGAGACTCTTTATCGACTATTGGGCAGTATATTAATTCGGATAAAGCAACTCAAATTATTTTAGGAATTTTATTGTCTGTTGTCGTTTCATTTACAATTGGAGCTATTGTTCAATACATTTCTAGATTAACTCTTACATTTAATTATGAAAAGAAGGCAAAATGGGTTGGTGCTGTTTTTGGTGGAATTGCATTAGCTGCGATTACTTATTTTATAATAATAAAAGGACTAAAAGGAACTGATTTTTACAACGAAATTAAACCTTTAATTAAAGATAAAACTCCTATAGTATTATTAGCTAGTTTTGCGTTTTGGTTTGTTTTTTCTTATTTAATGGTTGCAGTTTTAAAGAAAAACATATACAAAATCATCATTATTGTAGGTACGTTTGCTCTGGCTTTAGCTTTTGCAGGAAATGATTTAGTTAACTTTATTGGAGTACCAATTGCTGCTTGGCAATCTTATGAAGCTTGGGTGGTTTCAGGTGCTCCTGCCTCTGGATTTGCAATGTCTGTATTAGCAGAGAAAGTAGATACCCCTACATTTTTATTAATCCTCGCAGGTGGAATAATGGTAGCGACACTTTGGTTTTCTAAAAAATCAATGAATGTATTAGAGACAGAACAAGGTTTGTCTAGACAATCTGATGGAGCTGAAAAATTTGCTTCAAATGCCTTTTCAAGATTTTTAGTTAGAGGCTCAGTAATTTTAAGCAACGGACTAAATTATATTGTTCCAAATAAGATAAATGCAAAAATTGATCAACAATTTGCGTCTGTTGCATTTGCAGGAAAAAGAAGTGAGGAACCTATGTTCGATATGGTTCGTGCATCAGTAAACTTAGTTGTTGCGGCTGTTTTAATTTCTATTGCAACTTCAATGAAATTGCCCTTATCAACTACTTATGTTACTTTTATGGTAGCAATGGGTTCTTCTTTTGCTGATAGAGCTTGGGATAGAGAAAGTGCTGTTTACAGAATCGCAGGAGTTCTAAATGTAATTGGTGGTTGGTTTTTTACTGCAATCGCTGCGTTTGTTGCTTCTGGAATTGTTGCTTATTTATTATATATTGGCGAAGTTTATGCCTTTTTTGGATTAATGTTACTAATTGCAGTGCTATTGTATAGAAGCAATCAAGTTCATAAGTCAAAAATGAAAGACAAAGAAGAACTTAAAACGTTAAATAAAGAGGATATCGTAACCATAAATGAAGTTATGAGTGAAAGTTCTAATCAGGTTTCTAAAATAATTGGAAAAACGAATAAAATTTATAGTGGTATCGTGTCTGGTTTAAGTTTGCAAGATTTACCTTCTTTAAAAGAAAATAAAAAAGCAGTAAAGAAACTAGAAAAACAAGTTGATGAACTGAAAAGTAATGTGTATTATTTTATTAAAAATTTAGATGAAACTTCTGTAGAGGCAAGTAAATTCTATATTTTAATACTTGGATATGTTCAAGATATTGTTCAGTCTATGAGTTATATTGCAAATAATAGTCACTCGCATATAAATAACAATCATAAACAATTAAAATTCAATCAACTAAGAGAACTAAAAACGATTGAAGTTGAAATCATGGAATTGTTCAAAGAAATGGAAGCAATTTTTAGTTCTGGAAGCTATGATAATATAGATAAGGTTATTGAAGATAAATCAAAATTCTTGGAAACAGTTTCAGAATTAATTCAAAAACAAATTAAGCGAATCAGAACTTCTGAAAATAGTCCAAAAAACAGTAAATTATACTTTGGCTTATTATTAGAAACAAGTGATTTAGTTAATGCGACTATGAACTTACTTGAATTGTTTAAAGAATTCAATAATTACGTTGAAACAAAAAAATAAAAGATATTGTTTTATTTTAAAAGAAACGGACTACTCAAAAGGTAGTCCGTTTTTTATAGTATTATTAACTGTTTTCCAAATTATAGATTTATTCTAAAAGTTGATTTAATAACATTAACTTAACATTAAATACAAGATTTTGTAACAAATTTGCCCAATATTAAATTATAAAAAATTATGGAACAAGTTTATGTTATAATGCTTATTGCTTTAGCTCTTTTGGCTACAATAGACCTTATGGTTGGAGTAAGTAATGACGCAGTAAATTTCTTGAATTCTGCTATTGGTTCAAAAGCAGTTTCTTTTAAAACAATAATGGTTGTTGCCAGTATTGGAGTTGCAGTTGGAGCTTTATATTCTAATGGAATGATGGAAATTGCCCGAAGTGGAATTTTTACACCTTCCATGTTTAGTTTCAATGATGTCATAATGATATTTTTAGCAGTAATGATTACAGATGTATTATTGCTAGATGTATTTAATACTTTAGGTTTGCCAACATCTACAACTGTTTCGATTATATTTTCATTATTAGGAGCTTCAGTTTTTATAGCAGTAACAAAAATTTATTTTTCAGATGGAGATTTTAGTACTCTAGAATCTTATATAAACACCAAAAAAGCATCAGAAATAGTATATAGTATTTTATTGTCTGTTTTGTTGTCATTTGTTCTTGGTTCTATTGTTCAATATGTATCTAGATTGTTATTTACTTTCCATGTTGAAAAAAGATATAAATATTTTGGAGCAATATTTGGAGGAATCGCTTTAACGGCAATATCCTTTTTTATATTGATAAAAGGTTTAAAATCAGTAACTTTTATATCAAGTGATGCAAAAGACTTTATAAAAGGTAATCAATTAATGATTATTGGATATTGTTTCGTAATCTGGACAATCATTTCTCAAATAGTAATGAGTGTTTTTAAATACAATATTTTTAAACTTATTATTATTGTTGGAACATTTGGATTAGCTCTTGCCTTTGCTGGAAACGATTTAGTTAACTTTATAGGTGTACCAATTGCAGCTTTTCAATCATACGAAATGTACACTGTTGCTGGTCAAACTTTAGGAGCAAAAGAATTTATGATGTCAGGTTTAGAAGGTGAAAACCTTCCAGCACCTTTTATTTTCTTAGCTTTAGCAGGTACAATAATGGTATACACATTATGGACTTCAAAAAAAGCAAAAAATGTTATTGAAACAGAACAAAACTTATCACGTCAAGGTGAAGGTTCTGAAAAATATAATGCAAACACCTTGTCTAGAGGAATTGTAAGAGGAGGAATGTATGTTGGTAACGCTGTTAACTTTATTTTGCCAAAATCTTTACAATTTAAAATTGACCAACAATTTATTTTACCAGAATATACAGGTAAAAGAAGTGAACAACCTATGTTTGATATGGTTAGAGCATCTGTAAACTTAATTGTTGCAGCTGTTTTAATTTCTATTGGAACGTCAATGAAATTGCCTCTTTCTACAACTTATGTAACTTTTATGGTAGCAATGGGTACGTCTTTTGCTGATAGAGCTTGGGATAGAGAAAGTGCAGTTTATAGAATTGCTGGAGTTTTAAATGTAATTGGTGGTTGGTTTTTTACTGCTTTCGCTGCGTTTTTAGCTTCTGGAATTATTGCTTATTTATTATATATAGGTGAAGCATTTGCGTTCTTCGCTTTTATGATTGTTGTTGCGATTTTCTTCTATAGAAGTAATCAAATGCACAAAAAGAAAGTAAGGGAAGAAGAAGTAATGAAAAGCCTAAAACGTGAGGATATTGTTACAATTCACGAAGTAATTAAAGAGAGTTCTGATCAAATTGCAAATATTGTAAAAAAATCAAATGGAATTTTCAGTGGTGTTATAAGTGGTTTAAGTCTTCAAGATCTACCTTCTTTAAAAGAGAATAAGAAAGCTATCAAAAAATTAGAAAAACAAGTTGATGAACTTAAAAGTAATGTGTATTATTTTATTAAAAATTTAGATGAAACTTCTGTTGAAGCTAGTAAATTCTACATTTTAATACTAGGTTATTTGCAAGATATGACACAATCATTGAGTTATATTACTCTAAATAGTCATTCACATATTGATAATAATCACAAACAATTAAAATTTAATCAAACTAGAGATTTAAAAAGTGTTGAATTGCATATCTTAGAATTGTTTAAAGATATTGAGAACATTTTTGATAATAAAGACTTTGATAATATTGATAAAATATTAGCTGAAAAAGAAGATGTTTTAAATAAAATTTCTGAATTAATTCAAAAACAAATTGAAAGAATTAGAACTACAGAAAATAGCCCAAAAAACAGTAAATTATATTTTGGATTATTGCTCGAAACCAATGATTTAATAAAAGCAACGATGAACCTTTTAGAATTGTTTAAAGAATTCAATGAGTATGCAAATAAGAAGAAATAATAAATAAAAAAAGAGCCAATGAAAATTGGCTCTTTTTTTTTGATCTAAAAATTATTTTAAGCGTTAATAGCTTCTACAATAATAGCTTCATCTTTTAGCATGTCTTTCAGCATATTCTCGATTCCATTTTTTAAAGTAAATGTAGAAGAAGGACAACCACTACAAGCACCTTGAAGAATAACTTTTACACGTTTTTCTTTTTCATCATATGAATCAAACATAATGTTTCCACCATCTGCTTGAACGGCTGGTTTTACATATTCTTCTAAAATGTTTATAATTTGTTGAGATGTAACATCAAGTTTGTCAAAATATTCTTCTTGGCTTTTTTGATGAGTTTCTGTTTTTGTAATTAAACTTTCGTCAATCACTGTTTTTCCAGATTCAATGTATTCTTTTATAAATGTGCGAATTTCTAAAGTTATTTCTTCCCATTCTTTAACGCCATATTTAGAAATTGAAATATAATTTTCGTCAAAGAAAACTTCCTTCACAAATGGAAAATTAAATAACTCTTTAGCTAATGGTGAAGCTTTTGTTTCGTCAATGTTTTTGCATTCTAAAGCTGTTTTTGTCAACATGGTATTGCTAACAAATTTCAATACATTTGGGTTTGGAGTCGTCTCTGCATAAATACTAACAGGAATTTTCTTGTTGTCATCTGGATTAATTATAACAATTTCTCCGCCATTTGTGATATAGGTTTGTATTTGTTCAGCCACTTCATCTTGCACATCTTCCCATTCTACAATAGAGTATTTTTCAATAGCAATAAAATTTCCTGAAATATAAATTGTCTTTACAAATGGTAGATAAAACAGCTGTTTAGCTAAGGGAGAATCTTTTGTTTCATCTATGTTTTTGTATTCAAAACTCTTGTTTTTTGTTATAAATTCTTCAAATTCAAATTTGATTATTTCTTTGTTAGATGTTGTTTTTATAGTTATGTTTAACATGATTAAGTTGTTTTTTTTGCAAATTTACTAAACTTATTTGCATTCTTTGTTTATATTTGATTTTTAAAACAAACAATTTTTTTGGAATAATTCCCTTTTATGATGAAAAAAATTACTTTATTATTTATATTATTTTCAAGCTTCATCGGTTTAAGTCAGTCAGTTGTGCCAAATACAACGACTTACACCGTGCCACAGTTAATTCAAGATGTTTTGATTGACTCACCTTGTGCTTTAATTTCAAATATTACTTGGAGCACTGGTTCCAATTTTGGATCTACAAACGGAATTGGATCTTTTCAAAATACAAATCCTAATTTTCCTTTTTCTGCTGGTGTAGTTATGACCAGTGGAAACGCTATGAATATTGGAGGGCCTAACACTAGTATTTTAAGCGATGGGTCCAACGCATGGCCAGGTGATGCTGATTTAGCAGCAATTGTTTTAGCAGCAACTGGTGCTAATATGAATCCGCGAAATGCTAGTGTAATAGAATTTGATTTTACTCCTTTGACAGACAGTTTTAGTTTTAATTTCCTTTTTGCCTCGGAAGAATACGGAACTTTTCAATGTTCATTTTCTGATGCATTTGCATTTATTCTTACTGATGTGACTAGTGGAACAGCACCTGTAAACTTAGCTTTAATTCCAGGTACAACTACTCCAGTTTCTGTTGTAACCGTAAGAGATAATGCTTATAATACTGGTTGTCTTTCAGCTAATGAAACCTTTTTTGACGTTTTTTATGGAGCAGGCGGAGCACCTGCAGCAACGGCACCTATAAATTATAATGGACAAACTGTAGTTATGACGGCTTCCTCTTCTGTAATTCCAAATAATAACTACCATATTAAACTTGTTATTTCTGATAGACAAGATACTGCGTTAGATTCCGCTGTATTCATTCAAGCAGGTAGTTTTAATGTCGGTACAGCAAATTTAAGTTACCCTGTTGGTGTAGGTGTCGAAACATCTGATATGACTATCGCGAACGGTTTAGCACCCTGTCCTGGAGAAGTTAGAGTTTTAGATACAGGTTTAAACCCAGGTAGTTATAATTTTGAGTGGACTCTTGATGGAACTGTTCTTACTGCAGAAACGGGTCCAACCCTTGCAGTTAGTAGTCCTGGTATTTATTGCGTTAATGCAAGTAATGTGGGTAGTGGTGGAAATTGTTCGCAAGTAGATTGTGTAACAGTCGAATATCAACCTGGTTTTGTAATTAACAATAATCCAAATGATCTATTTAGTTGTGGTAATAATTTTGATTTGAGTCAAAATTCTGCTACGATTTTAAATGGACTAGACCCTTTTACTTATGATGTTTTATTTTATGCCTCCTTACAGGATGCTATTGATAACATAAATCAAATACCAGCACTACAAACTACTACTGCAACAGTGACAACTTTTTACGTGAGAGTTGAGACTTTTGGAAACACCTGTGCTCAAACCACTCAATTTGACGCGATTGTTTCAGTATGTCAAGCTAGTACACCACCAGACATGATTGTCTGCGACGATATTACTAATAATGGGACTGAAACGTTTAATTTAACAACACAAAACGCAGCAGTTTTAGGGGGTTTAACAGCGTCAGATTTTACTATAACATATCATTTAGATCTAGCTGGAGCTAATGCTAATAATAATTTAGCAACACCACCAACAGCGTATGTTGGAGGGCCAAATCAAGTGATTTATGTTCGTATGGAGAGTAATTCAAACCCTGCTCAATACACAACAACCTCATTCAATTTAATAGTAAATCCATTACCAACTGCAGCA